>Ga0214542_1001412_pt1 | contig 49131 bp, 21 predicted proteins | sample CNSS1metaG_FD_160096 | JGI IMG/M metagenome (GOLD analysis project Ga0214542, IMG submission 160096) | Root nodule microbial communities from cowpea collected in UCLA plant growth center, Los Angeles, California, USA - CNSS1 | ecosystem: Host-associated > Plants > Roots > Nodule | place: USA... | reverse complement strand
ATTGAGACGAAAATAAAAGCATGGAGATTGAAAGAACGACGAAACTGAAAGTAGTGGAAATGAAATCGAAACAAAGACGAAATTGAAAGCAAGGAGAAAGGTGTTTATTACCTAATTTCAGAGAGAACGATGGACTCGAAAGAGAAAACGTCTTCCTCATAAGACATGAGCCGCAACCTCCTTGGACACGAACGATAAGCAAAAAAATGAAATTGAAATTGAAATCGAAAGAGATTGAATCAGAAAAACGAAAATGGAATTGAAAGCCACGATTTACCTTAAGCGAAGAGCATGAGCCTCTTTCTTCTTCCTACCAGCAAACACCTTCTTCCTTCTCCCAAAGCAAAAATAGTTAATTGAGCCACCGAGAAAGAAAAAAAGTCTCTGCACAAAGAGAAAAATCTTACCCAAATTAAAATCTTAAAAAGTTATAAAATAAATAGAATAATTTTAATGGGGTTAATCACAAAACCCCTTATACTCAGCAAGGGTTTATAAAACACCAATTATGTATATATTTTAGTGGAGATTATTATAACCCAAATAATAAATCCTAATTAAAATTATAAATTCTTGTAGTGTATATAATAAGGAAAAATTATCTTTTTATTTACTAAGTTATACAAGTTAACAAAAAATTACATTTTCATATTATTTTAATTATTAAAAGTTTGTTGCTTTATTCTTAAACCGAATTTTATTAAAAAGTATACAATTAAGTGTAGATAATTAAATTTAAATAAAAATATGAATTAAAAATAAAAATGTTAAGTCTAGAAAGCAATTGCCGATTCAATAAACCAGGTATATAAGAAGACTTAGTTCAGGCCATGAGAACATTGAAAGCGCGAAAAATCAAATGAAAAAATTAAACTAAACCCTTCCATTGCTGTGTTCTTGCAGTGTTAGGGTTTAACTTTCTTTTTTTCTTCTTTGCTGTTCTCTCCTCCAACAATGGCCGATATCAGTTCCGTCGATGCTTCTTTGTGGTGGGACTCCTTCACGGTGCTCCTCACAGAGCTTGAGAATTCCTCTCTGTCCTCAGATCTCCCACCGAACTTGGTACACTCTCAATAATATTTGTGCCTTTGTGTGAGTCTGAATTTGTGAACTTACACGAATCATTTTCATGTTTATTTAGGCGAAGAAGTTGAAGGACAACCATGCCTGGTTCGTGGATACACTCTCGCGCTTCAAACCGCCCAATCAGAGTTCCAAGAAAGCTCTGAATTCAAAAACGTTGAAAATTGGATCTCACCAGCTCACTGTTCAGCCTCACCTGAAAGATAAAGCGTTACAGATCAGTTCCATACTGGTCAGCTAGTTCCTTGTTTGTGTTTGCTTAGTGATCATTGGTAATACTGTATCATAAGTTTCGTTGTTGAAGTTTTTGTAGTGGTGAAGAGTTTAGGATGCGGTGAAATTACTTGATTGCTAAGAGAAATGTTTTTGACATTGAAATTTGAAAGTTTATTCTATGGTCTCAGAAATGATTTTGTCCTTGATTTGTGTTTCTACTGTGTGGGGACGAGTGTTGTTTTTTCATTATCTGTATTATGGGGAATTTACTTATTAATGTCAGTTATTCACTGTCGGTGAGTTATGCTGATACCTCAAAGTGACTTTCTATTCCCATTTCTTGTTTATTTCAGCTACTAGACGAGGTCCAATCATACATTTTTGTTGAAAGGTCCATCAAACATAACGATGCAGTTGCTGATTCCATGGCTCCGGAGTTTCTTCACATGGTCAGTTGCTCTATCGCCTTACTGCATTTCTGTATTAGTCAAGTGCTTATTTCTAGAATGATCATACTTTGTACATAATAAGAAGGATTTGGCTGATTCAGTATGTTTTTACAAACAAATTTCAAATAAAGTAACTTAAGTGGATTATGTGAGCTGTGAAGTCATGGTTGGACGAATTTCAATTTTTTTTTTTTTTTAATTTTTATGTGGCAGCTGGTGCTCAGGACTTAAGATTTGTGGTTGGGGGTTTAGAAATCAGACTTAGTAAAATTTGGAATAAGATCCCATCGCATAGTACATCTATGCCTAACACCAAAAGAAGCAAGTTTGTAAGCACAACGGTTCCCCGCTCTATATATTCGAGATACATGAAATCTCATATTCCTAAGCCCCAACATATTCTGCCACCGAGATTGAAGATGCCAAGGAATAATGTGATGATTGGAGATAGCTTGACCCACTAACATAGAGTCACTTTCAATCCACAGACCATGTCATCCTTTCTCAACAGCAATTTCAACAGCTCAAATAACACCAAGAAGTTCTGGATAAATGGTAGTGAGTGAAACCACCAACAAAGGCAGTATCTCTATCTTGAAATAAACTCCCACAAGCAGTAAGACCAGGAACACCACGAGCAGCTCCATCAATGTTACACTTCATCCAAAATCAAGGTGGAGATAGCCACAAAACAGGTGTGGGGCAAGATTCAATTTTTTGGAGTTGCCATATTCTTTAAAAATGCCAAACATTTTGATGTTAGATTTCTTAGTGGACTTTAAAGTTAAGTCAGTATCACAAAATCAGCTTGTAAGGTTATATCACAAACTCCAAGTGGTAGCATCTTAAAGCACTATCTTTACAGGTTTGCTCCATGCAGTATAAATACATAGCAACACCAAATCTAGGTTTTGATGATCAATATGAACTTGAACACATGAACTAAAGCCAATACCAGAAGTTAACAACAAATGAAAAAAGAAATGTGCAACAATTTTAATGTGATTTTGACAATGATGACATCTAGGAACCATATACCAACCAACATTTAAGAAGATTATCATCAGTAGAAAATCTATTATATTGCAATCTTCATATTAGAAATGATTTTGAAGGAGGGGTGTACTGGTTCCAAAGCTTGCGACTAGAGTCATATGAAGGGATTGACTAGAAAGGTTGAGTTAGGTTTCTTAGTGTGGAGCCGCCAAGATTTTGACTTTTTAGTCTTTATAAGGCTTAGACAATCTTTAACTTGTTGAGTTAGGTCATGAACTCAAATTCTATGATGGTATTAGAGTTTATGTTGCATCCAATGTTGGGCCACCTACATTGTCAAATTTCCAGATGTTAGAAAGGTGCCTTAATTGTGGTCACTGGTATGTTGAAATGGCTTTCCTACGGAAGGGTTGACTTGTAAGGCTTAGTCAAGTGTCACAGAGTCAGCGTCCGTGATACAGCTCTTTGGTGGTTAAAATCTCACGTTGATTACAGGTATGATCTATGTAGTTCTTATAAGACTTGGGAAATCCTGGTCTTACAAGTTTGTTTTATGGGATTGTGTTAATATTGAAGTCTGAATTCTAAGATGGTATTGGAGAGCCTATCTAAGATGGCATGGGTAGTGTTGGAACACGTCTTAATTGTGGTCATCCCTAGCTACCATTAGTTGCGGCCCTTGTGGAGTTGGCTTAATGACAGTCTCAAAGGTGAATGTTTAGTTTCTCATTGACCACAAGTACGTTTAAATATAATTTATAAAGTTTGTAAGCTAATCTCACTACATGATATGCTTGTTTTCTGTCAACTGGAAACCTTTCAGGTTCTTCCCTTTTCTGTCTTCTATTATTAGTGGGTTCATGATAGGACCCAAAAGAATAAATGAGAAGAGGGTCAGATTTAGTTAGATGGTTGGATGTTTGTTTAGTTAGTTATAGTCAGAATCTATTTAGTGGATAGGTAGTCAGGCACAGAGGCTTAAGTAGCTGGATCAAGGTACAAGGGAGGCATTTCAGAGTTTAGATTTGATCACAGAGCAAAGGCTCTGTTGTGGAAAGGCCAACCCTTTGTGAAGGGTAATCCTTTGGAAGGAAACTTTTCTCCTAAGGTCCCATGCATGTAATTTAAGAAATAATACTAAAGTGATATTTTTTGCTTTCTTTGTTTTTCTGGTCTCTCTGAAAACTTGGTTGTTTCTAGGCTGCTTCTTTAGATTGGACAGTTCAAATGTACTGGTATTTTAGCTGCTTCTGAACTTTCTAAGGTCTAATTTGATATACATAGTTCATTTAGAAATATATTTGCCACAGTGTTTTTTTCTGTGATGCTTTCTTTTTAGTTCATGTTTCTTATTTATTTTCTTTCTTTTTATGAAGATGTTAATTCAATATTACAAGGAGCGACAGTGCTTGCTAAAGTGTATCAGGTGGATTCTCATGCATGCTAGTAAGTGTATCATGTTTCTTTTTATGGCCACTTATAGTATTTGTTTTGTTAATTATCTATTCTGATCACACATTCATTTTGTGCAAGTTTAGTAAACATTTATACTTTATGTTAATTCATTCTTCTTGCTGATATTTCTTGGGTTTTGACTCTACATCAGTACATAATGGTCCTGTGTCTGAAGATAATACTATGAAGGAGGAGGCAAGAAAATTGTTTCATGATGGTCTTCAAAGTAAATTAATATCATTCTTTGACAATCTTCTGTCCTGTAGCTACCCAGAACAAATGGTACGTTCAGATTCCATTTACCAGTCTTCTTTAATTTGCACCATTACATTACATAATTTAAATGGGTAGATGACTTGTATTTTGTATGTGATCCTTATATAACTTTAATGCAATAATCTATGTGCATGCTGTAACATTAATAGGTGAGTCTTGTTCTATCACATTCCCTTCTTGGACTATTCTTTCATGTTCTGGATTCATGTGCTATGTGTCTCAAAGCTCTGAGATGTTGTAATTGTATATTTTCATCTGGACCATGCGAACACTAGTTGTTGGAATAGTCCTTTTCTACTCTCTAATGAGATTTTTCTTTTTCTTTGATTTGTATCTAATATGATTGATAATTGGAAAATATATTGCTTGATGACTTAACTATTGTTAATTGTGGAATGCTTGAAGGATGTTGAGCTTTTTACACTGTGGGCTGAGGAGACTCTAATCGAAGACAACTTGGTTTTAGACATCCTTTTCCTGGCATATTATGACTCATTTTGTACCTGTAGCGGGGAAATCTGGAAGAAGTTTGGTTCTCTTTACAAGGTATAAAAATTATAACCTGATTGATTACATTAAGGGAAATATTATATGATTTAACGAGGAAATATCTTACCAAATATTTCCCATTATTTGATATTGATTTTGATCCTTATTATTGTCTCTCTTCTTCATTATAAATGAAAATACTTATGTACGTACAAATCACACAATTGCAAGCAATCATTTCAATATGCTATCAAAGTCTATCCTAGATCCATTGAAAAAAGACCACTCACCATGTTATATACCAAATCCAATTGTATTGGACGTGAGGAGATGTATTGGAAAGAAATCCAAGTCTCACGGAAATTGTGCCAAAATACAGTATATTATTAAGGGCAATATTAATCTTACAAGTTAATTTTGTAGGATTGAGTTAAATGTGTGCTCTTTGTAAGACGGTATTCGAGTAGTACCATCTTTTGTGATTTTTTCTTTTGTCACTAATCAGTTAGGCCATGACTTTTTTCTTATATGCAATTTTTCTCGGTGGCTTTGTCACTCAGATTTTCTCTCGGGTAAATAATACCTGTAGCAACACATTTTGCTCTTCGGCAGTTGCTGCCCTCTATAAGCATTTTTTTTCTCTTCGGCACTCTTAATGCCCTTTAAACTTTTTTTCCTTTGGTAGTCATCATGCACTCTAAGCATTTTTTCTCTTCAGTAGTTACTGTGCCCTCCGAACCTTTTACTCTCCAGCAGTCGCTGCATCCTTGGACCTCTAATGCTTGCAATTGTAACCACCCTTTTCTATTGATCACTGCAATACCCAACGCACAGCTAACAATCACCGTGTGTTGCTAGTTCTTTGGCACATAATCTTCAAACACTTGTGTCAAGTTGATGTATGAAGTTGTTATTATCGATTTTGTCAGGTCCAATCGCCAACTAACTGATATGCTCACTGAGTCTCTCCAGAGTTCTCAAATTGATGGCATTTGTAACAAATTTGACTCATACAATACATAATTTCGAGCTCGAGAGGAGTGTTACAGATATGATTTGATTTGATAGGGGAATATGTATCAGATATTTCCCATTATTGATTTTGTTCCTTATTATTGTATCTCTCCATTATATAAAAGAACACTCATGTTTGTATAGATCATACAATTACAAACAATCCTTTTAAAAATATATCTTCTAAGACTTGACTTGGGATATGTTTTTGAATCAAATCCTTGTTCTTTTTATATATATATATTTACTTTTTTTTTGTTTCAGGGGATCTTAGCTGGTGATTATAACTTGGGAAAGCTAGCAATTACTACAGAAACACAACAATTGTCTTATCATGCTAAAGTTCAGCTGCTGCTTATTTTAATTGAAACACTGAACCTGGAGAATATTCTTCAAATGGTTCATGATGAAATACCATATAGGTTCGCCTAGTATTTATTTATATTGTGGCCAGTTCTTCGAAGTTATAGCAAAAGCATGTTGTGAACCGTTTGGTTAAACTAGGATGTGCTGCAGATTGCAAGGCTATAATCTGAAACCTCATCTTTGATGCAATGACTGGCTGAATGTGGTCTGCCTGGCTTTTTTCTTGAATCTGAAACAAATTGTTACAGAAAATATCTTGTGATCTAAGTAATCACGAGGCAAATAATCTCTTCATTGGACCACCTTTCTTAAATATGTCATTTTATTCATTAACCAAGTATATTTGCAATCTGCAACTGCATTAGAAATTACATAGTTTGTCCTATTCTGTTCTCTAGTGAAATCCAGGTGTCTCTCACCTTTAAGACTCTTTGTAGCTTCTAATTTTTGGGATATTAAGAATATTAAAGTTATATGCTATGCATCATTATTAAAATTTGTTAATTTTACCAATTTTTATTTGTAAGCTTTGGATATGGAACATTTCCATTTATTTCGTTTTATCTAGTGATATTCTTTGTCTGGAGCTATGGCTATTCAGTCAAATTCTTCATTCCTTGTGTGGTATCCTTAGTTTGTTAACTATATAGCATGGCAAAAAGTTAATTGAGTCTGTATTTTACACTTGATTTTTTAAATTAATGTTTTGTTGAATGATGTAAAATCTGTTCTGAATTTGGATTTCCCAGGAAAGGCGTGTCTACTTTTTCCATGACCGATGTCCAAGAGATGGATGCACTAGTTTCTACTTTCAATGCTTTTGAAATGAATGAAGCTGGTCCTCTAGTTCTAGCTTGGGCAGTATTTCTCTATCTGCTCTTGACACTTCTGGAAAAAGATGAAAACAATGAGCTAATGGTATGCGGTTAAGTTTTATGTGATTTTTTTCTTTACTTTCATAGGTTTGTATTACAAAGTTGACCCTTTTTCTTTTGTCTGCATCCAGGAGATTGATCACATTAGTTATGTCCGTCAAGCCTTTGAAGCTGGATCCTTGCGTTATTGTCTTGAAATTCTGGAATGTGACATTTTGAAAGATTATGATGTGCGTCATTTGAACTTGAGCAGCATAACTTGTTGTAGTGGATTGATATTTTTTAAATCTTGAGTTATTCCTTTCTTTTCTCTCATGAATCATTAAGCTTTCTACTAACTAAATTGTGTTTATAGAAAGAAAACTAAGCATGATATTGGTGGTATGGCGTATATAGACTTAATTCTGTATGCTGTCTGTATAAATTATATCATAAATAATTTCCTCCATTCATTTCTGCCACTCATCTGCCATTCAGGGCCCAATGTCTGGATATCGCAGTGTTTTGAGGACATTCATTTCTGCATTCATTGCATCTTATGAAATCAACCTTCAGGTATGGTTGTAAAGTCTGCAGTTAATTTTTATGATATCTTTATGTGTTTCTCATGTGTTCTGCTTCAACAAATCTACAGCCTGATGATGGTAACCCGACTCTAATACTGGACATTCTATGCAAGATTTATCGTGGAGAGGTTTGGATGTATAATTGTTCTCCATTATATTCATTCATTAATTTTCATTATATCTCCCACTGATGATATATTAATTCAAGGACTGTGTTCCTTAACTTTCAGGAATCGTTATGTATTCAGTTTTGGGACAAGGAAAGTTTTATTGATGGTCCAATTCGGTCTCTTCTTTGCAACCTAGAGAGTGAATTCCCTTTCAGGACTGCTGAACTTGTTCAACTCCTGTCATCCCTTGGTGAAGGAACTTGGCCTGCGGAGTGTGTGTAAGTAAATGAACAACGCTTGTTATTTTTTTTATCTCATTGGAATGGAATTAGAGTATAATTGGTCCTTCAAAGTCAAAGATAGACTTTTGTTACTTGAGTCCCTGGTAGCCTTTCTTATGGATGCATGTTTTCTACAGGTATAACTTTCTAAATAGGTCTGTTGGTATATCATCTTTGTTTGAAGTTTATGGTGATTCACAGATAGTTGAAGCACAACAGGTAGTGCAAGTTCCCGGGGTTCAAGGTTTCTTTATTCCGGCTGGAACTCGTGGTTGTGTCTTGAGAGTTGTTGGAGAGAATACTGCCCTTGTACGATGGGAGGTGAATTATGCTAATACTGTTACTAACTTGCTATGCTGTATTTTACATTTCTCAGTGCTTCCTGTACCCAGATTTATAATCATTAATTTTCTTCACTTTTTTTGTTGGTGTTGAAATAGTTGAATTATTATTTTTAAAATTTTATTGCTTGTTGTATTATTTCTTTTCTGTCTCCTCTTTGCATTGGACTATGTATAAAAGTGAGACTCATTCCAAAAGTTCCTAATAGAAATTCTCGTTAAATTCTTTAGTAATTGGTTTGCAATCTGAAATATTATTCTTTAGTGATTGATAGAATATGTGAAAAATACTTCATCAGATCTTTTAGTTATGCTTTAATATTAGTTTCCTTATTTCTCCTCTTTATGCCTTACGATTAGTTACCATATTTCTTTATCTTATCAACGTTTTCCATAATTAGCTGGGATTATTGATTACTGTAAATAGGGTATTGGAAAAAACTCAAGTCCTACGTTGACTAAAGATAGTACTTGAAAAGAGGATACAAGTGGGGGAGAATTCTAACCTTTTAAGTTTGTTTTGTGAGGTAGAGTTAGACTTAAACCCAAATTGTTAAGGTGGTGTGTTTGAGCCATTTTATATTTATAAAAAAAGCTCACTCACCTTATTACTGTCCGTGCACCAAACCCTATAATGTTGAACATGAAGGGTTGTATTGGAAAAAAATTCAATTCTCAAGTTTACAAGAGATACGACCAACAGAGTATTTAAGTGGGGAACAACCCTTACATGTCAAATATAAAGAAGGGTTTAGTACTATAGGTTTTATTAATATATACCAAATATAACAATGCATTATCAAATCAGTGTTTCGTTTTTTTTTTCTCTTTTCCTCCCTCAATATCTAAAAATATAAAATTTCAACAGTGATAATCAAATAAATGATGACGTTCCAGTCGTTAATTGTTGTTTCCTTTTTCCTTTTATTGGCACCTTCAATTGTTGTTTAGGTGGAAATTTTAAATGTTGCTTGTGCTTTGCACTCCAAATAATTTATTTTTACTTTAATTTGGAGGTTATGTTATTACTTGCAGTGGGATACTTATCTTATCAGTATCATCTCTATTTCTGAATTCACACTGACTAAATCTTGTTTTTTGTAGTATTCATCATCTGGAATATTCGTATTACTCTTACATTTGGCCCAAGAAATGTATTTGGATAACAAGGATGAAGTTTCTTTTATACTTGATCTGCTTAGTAGATTGGTGTCCTTTAATACTGTAAGTTTATTAAGTTTAATTGACCATTTATTTTCAATTTGGTTCTTTGTAAGGACACAGCCACTGCATGATAATTGTTGCAAATCCAGTTAATAGTTATGGCAGGAACCTCTGTTGACCTGAGTGCATAAGAAATCTGGTCAATGATTCTCCTACTGCGTGCAGGGTATTTGCTTTGCTGTGATGGACATCAGCAACTCTTTGCAATTTGATGCTGTTGGCTTGGTGAATGAGCAGGTTGAAAAGAGGGTCTGGTAAATTATTCAATTTGAATGGTTGTCTTTATGTGCATGTATTTTCCTTCATTAATTTTTTGATATATTCTGTTTATCTCTTGTTTTTAAAATGATATTTTTCTTTTCTTTACAGGGTGGTTGAGATAATTTGCAATTTAATTAAAAAGCTGCCTCTGAATTCCGGTGGTGCTGCACTTATGTCAATGGGTATCAAGATTTTATCCGTTATGTTGATTTGGTAATTTAATTTATTCTTTTCTGCATGTAGATCAAACTGTGCTAATAAAATATTTGATCTGTATGTTTGTTTTTTGAATTCATAGTGTAATTGAGAAAAAGGCTAACTATCTCTTTTCCTTTCCAATCCAGTTCTCCATCTAACGTTGCAGTGGCTACTCTAAATGCAAACCTGTTTGACATGACTTTGCAGACACCTATGTTCAATGTAGGCAGTAATGGCTTATCAAGGTAAAGCCCTATTTTTAAAATAACATGCATATACTAATTAGCCCTTTTTTTGTCTTTTATTGTATGGCTTGACGTTTTCATATATTTTTCTGGTGGTGAGTAGTGTCAAAGTGTGAAGTTACATCTGCCAGTTCTCATGTCTTTTTTTACAGCGGGTCATGGTTGCTTTCTTCTAAACTGGCTAGGATGCTTTCAATTGACTGTGAGCAAAACAGTAATGACTGCCCCTTGGCAATATCAGGTATGGCTAACATTGATTTCTTATCCACTTTATTGTTGTGATGATATTTGTCTTTTTGTAATTGTTTGTCTCTAAATTTCTTGTGCATCCATTTATAATCCTCCTGTGTATGGGATAATCAATTTGACAAAATAAAATAAAATCCCTGCATATCTGCTTAATATATCTTATATTCTTATTTACGTTCAACCTAATCATATTCTCAACAGATGTAGTTATTTATTGCATATTTAGGTAAGGAAGTGAAAGTGCACATAGATTGATTAATTATGGGGTTAGTATATGGGGAGACTATTGGCGGGAGAGTCTTCCAGACTTACTTCTTTAGGGATAGGTTCCAATTGCTTAGTTATAGGTCTGGTCTTCTCACTTTTTCTTGTATTTTCTTTATTTTTAATGGTTATATGATATCATGCGCTTCAGAGGATTGTCATAGATTGGGGTGGCATCAGATGGGATTGCATTCTGTGAGGTGATTTCGTTGCATATCTAGTTTTATTAAAGAAAAACCAAGGACCTCCACTTTCCTGAGTGAACACTCTTATTTATATTACAGGTTGACCTCACTTTCTTCTTTCTTCTCCCTGTTTTTTAGTACACAGTCTGCCTCGTCAACACTAGGGGTACTTTATTTGGGTTACTTATTTGATTTTGCAAGTGTTAGTGCTACAATAGTCATTTCTGATAAGATTCGACGCCTTTTGCTTTGACTGTATTGCAAATTTACTACAGTGGTTGCTTGAAAAGGTAAAGAGACTATAATCCACTCTAGTGCAGTTGCACTTTATGAAAATATTTTGATGTATATTTATCCTAATTTAGACTTGCAATAAATGATTAATTCAACTGAGCTGATGGTTTTGCATGATTTTCTCAACTTATGTGGTATATTCCATCTTTTTTCTCTCTAGTCTTATTTGTGGTCTGAATCTTGTAGTGCTGGACTTCACCATACAGCTTGTAGAAACAGGAGTAGAGCATGATGATCTGCTGGCGTTGATCATATTCTCTTTGCAGTATGTTCTAGTCAATCACGAATATTGGAAATACAAGATGAAGCATATTAGATGGAAAATAACACTTAAGGTATGCCCTACTTCTGTTCGAAGTAACCTAACTCTCGACTTGGTTTTTATTAAATCTTTACTGGAACACTTCTAAGATTCTTTGTAGTGACTGGTAATCACTGAAACAATTGAGCATGAGCAAGAAAATAAAGATAAATGCAGGAAACATGATAGTTAGAAACTTAGAGTGTCTCCAAATGTGCAATTTATATTCCAATTTAAAATAATTTCTAAGCATGCAAACATTTCCTGTATTGGATGAATTGCTATCCCAGCTGCATCTCGAGATTCTTGCAGTTGGCTAACAATATTACTAAATATTTGTGTATATTACTGAAATTTTAATTTAAATATGATCAACTTTTTATTTAAACTTTTATATGTATTTTAAATGTTTAGAGATATATGTTTTATTTTAGTTTTTAGAATCATAAAGTTATGGTATATATTTTTTTTAAATTGTTTTGTATTTTCAATTATAAGAACAATTTTATCAATAATAATAGTTCTACTCCAGTTGAATCATTAAATCTTAACAATTTAATGGAATACTATGCAGGATTGAAAGCATAAATCTCAACCATTGTTATTAATTTCAAACTTTGGGGTACTATGCAGGTGCTTGAATTGATGAAAAAATGCATTTCATCAACGCCTAATTATGGAAAAATGGGTGAGATCATACGCAATGTGTTATTCTCTGATTCTTCCATCCATAACACATTATTCCAAGTTGTTTGCACTACTTCACATGCTTTGGAGGTGACATATGTTAAAACTTCTTGGGTTTATTATTCCATTCATTTGTTTGCTTATTTTACATATTCTTACGTCTAATCGAGAAGAGTATTTATTTTTCAACAGAAATTGCATATAAGCCGCATCTTTGATCCAATGGAAATTGAAGGATTACAGCTTGCTATAAGTTCTGTTTTAGACATTCTTTCCGTCATGTTGACCAAACTTTCTAAGGTGCACAAAATACTGTAATATGCTTGGTTTTTTTTAGTTGCATGGATTACAGACATTCGTATTGATGGAATGACATATTCTTCTTGTTATACATAGAAGTTTATAAACGTTGTTTTTGCACTATAAAATCTCTCCTAGTTACTGTGTATATATGTGATCTTTTCTTCATGGAAATACTGAAAATAAGTGTGTTGTCCAGGATACTTCATTGAACTTTCCAGTTTTTCTCCAAGCAGTGTTCTCTTGCACGACCAAACCAGTCCCCGTTGTCACTTCTGTTTTGTCCCTGATTTCATACTTTCAAGATCCGGTATGAACATTCTCCTTGCTCAAATTGGAGTGTCATAACATCTTTCTGAACATTATTATGTGATAGAGTTTTTATTGAACAATAATGAGCATCTGTCTGTATTCCCTTTTCTTCCATTAGATATCTGTGAGCTCTTCAGTATATACTTAATTAGTCACATGTTCTGTTAGTATTAGCGGATCAAAGAACTGATATTGGTCCATTTGCTTGATTGTCCTTTTTTAAAGTTACGGACTTACACTTGGGCTTCCCATTTATTGTTTCTCTTTTCTGTGTTTATTGCCTAAACTTTTTAGGCTTGCTTGCTGACAATAGGATGCACTTCATTGTGCATTTGATAGCATAATACAGCGGGTCCTACATATCTCTGGATAGATTATTTGTTACTTATTTTACAATCCTTTCAGTGGATGTTTACCTGTTTATACCTGATTTTCTATTGTTTTGCTTGACAGTTGACATCTTATTGTCTGTGTAGGCCATCCAATATGGAGCTGTTAGGTTTATTTCAATGTTATTTGCCATAGCAGATTGTATTCAACCATTTTCATATGGAATCTCATGCTTCGTTCCTGATAATGAGGTTTGGGGTGTTATGTTTGGTGTCTTCATATTTATTTTTCCTTTAGCTCTTAAGCTTAAGTAATTTTTGTAATTGGTCTTAGATCATGGATTTGAGACAATCTCTGAGCTACATACTTCTGGAGCAATCAGTGTCAAATGAAGATCTATTTGTTGCTACCGTAAATCTGTTTACTTCTGCTGCACATTACCAGGTTTGAATTTGTATAGTAGATTAAAGAATTGTTTTTCACATTTTGTGGAGAAATTACAAGGTTACTTGCTCTGAGTCTGATTCGTTTTTTTTTTTTTAATTTCTGGCAATCTTGAATCAGTCTTAAAACAGATAGAAAAGCACATGATTTGAGTGTGAAACTTTGTTAGCTGAGAGTCTCCCTGTTCTATCATATATATAACAATATTGTACAGGAAGATTCCCAAAATTAGGGAAAGAAGATCGATCTACAAGAGTTTTTCTAGCTACCCTAAATATGTGCAACTAACAAAAAACAAATAATTAAAATAAAACCAATCAAATATTCTAACACAACGTCAGCTTATATCATAGAATTCATTACAATTTATCACAATCTCAGCAGCAATATTTCTTTTTGTAAATTTCTAAATGGATTCTACGAGTTTTGCTTCTCTATTTTAATGGAGAAATGCATACACCGTTTGAGTTCTCATATTAAAAATTTATTAATTTTTTATTACTAATATTATAATTTCATTTTATTTTTGTTTCTTTATCTGCCAGTCACACTTTCGTACTAAAAACTCTTCCAAATTTTCAAAATGATTTCATGAAAGAAAATGTTGACACCAAATGTGGTGTTTTCAGATCTTCACAAGCCTTGAGTAAAGTTAATGCTAATTTAAATTATTATTTCAGAACTGTTTCAGTTTTTATTTTATTTTATGGGGGAAGGGGTCTCAAGGTAAATTTTTCACCACATTAAGTTGTGTTCAATCGCCATTGTCTTATATGAATTTTCCTTTTGCAGCCTTCTTTCATTGTTGCTATCTTTGCTCCTGAGGAGAACACCAAAGACCACTTGAGCATTGGTAATGCAAAGCTGCAAAAAGAAGAAACCTCTCCTATACATGCAGTTTCTAGAAAACCAAGTCTTATTGATGCACTTGTGCACTATATTGAAAGGGCGGATGATCTGATCAAGAGGTTCAAACTGTTTAATGTGTATTTTTTTGGGGGGAAGGAGTGGCTGTTTATCTGTTTTTGCTTAGTTTCCGTCCTTATTGCTTGTGCTTTTGCTGGTCAATTGTAATGCTCATTGAAATATGAATACGTTACTTACTGTATTTTTCTTTCTCCAGCAATCCCCGCATACTGCTTTGTGTACTTAACTTCATGATTGCCTTATGGCAAGGGGCTCCCCTATATGCCAATCTCTTGGAGTCCTTAAGAAGGCATGGAAAGTTCTGGGAACACTTAGCTAATGCAATCTCAAATATTGCTAGCTGTGAAATTTCCTTGCCCACAAGTGTGAAAGAAAAAGATGCTTTCAATCTGGCATATACTTTCCATTGTCAGTCTTCGATACTAGGAATCATGGCATATGAACTATTCTTGCAGAGAAAGTTGTTTCATGCAGAGTCAACTGTGAAGGATGCAGCAGAATCTAAGGAGAAGGAGCAAAATGTCACAAGAACTGAGAAATCTAAAGCCACGAATCTTCATGATCTTAATGGAATCTGGTCTTCATTGTTCAATGATTCCATGTTAGAGAAACTAATAAAGTCATACACTTCTTATGGATATAATAATGATATATATAATGGTGCAAAGGTTAGCTTGATGTTTTTTCCCTTGTTGAATTAATGGGTGCGATAGTATTTTCTATTATTGGGTTAATTTTGTAATATATTTTTCGATTACTTGCATTTGTCATGCTGATGTATGTTAATACTTTCAACATTCAATGGTTTTCCACTCTTTTCTGATTTTATTTTTCAGTCTGTAATATGGTCTTTTGCATAACGTAAATCAAAAGATAAAACTCATTAAGTATTCTTTTAATTGTATGCGATGCAATTATAGATATATTATGAACTTCTCTTTCCTTTTTTTTTATTTACTTGCCGCATGTAATTTTTCAGGTCGCCACCAGTTTATTCTCTGTTCATGTGATGATGAAATTAGCAGTTTGCGACTCTGGAAGTTTATCTGTGTTATTGCTTCAGAAGATTCATGAAATTCTGGCTAAGGTTCAATATCTAATCTTTTTTTTTTTTAATTTTCTAAGAAAGTCATTTCTTCTAATATACTTTGTAATGTGGTAAAGGGTATTCAAATTCATATATTTATCTTTAATGTCATGCAAATCATTGCGAATATGTTACACATAAAAAAGTAAAAAGTTTCATGTCTAAATTTCTATTTACGCATTGAACTCTCTGTTTTTAGTTTACTATTTTGTCAACATTTTCTAATGTATAGAAACGTTCCTATGTTTGCAGTTGAGCATTCATCCTGCTTTTTCTGAATTGCTGTCTCAGTATTCACAACGTGGTTACAGGTGATATAGACTTATCCATGTGTTATTTTTTACTTCACATGTCATAACTTATTGGGCTTTTATTTCAATTAGATATTATTTGTGTCCAAGATGGAACATTACAATTCATTTTGCTTTCCATATGCCATGCATGACCTTTTCATGGAAAATCAACTAATATTTAGAACACTCTGATTTCTCTATGATAGAAACCTAATATTTTATTAGAAAGGGTAAGGGATTTTCTCAATGCCTGTAAACCCCAATTCTCTCCCTCTCAGCCCCGCGTTTTATTTATAGGCAACGTGTTCTAACTTTTCTAATAATCTCAGCCCAACAAACTAATTCCCCCATCAAACGAATAAATGGTAACAGAAATCTAACACTAATAGACACCTTACGTTATTATTGTATTGTATCACAAAGAATTGGGAGACTGAGAATTAAGGTAACAACATTTTTTAGTAAATGCTCAGTACTTTCAATTTCAGTCTAAGTCATGTTTTTTCTCCCCACCATACAGTTCATGTATTGGATTTACTTTGTCTTACACAAACAAATGTTTATTTTCTTACGTAATGTCCATCAACCACAATCTGGTTGTTTTCTCAATTTTGTAGTGAAGGTAAGGAACTAAAGAAATTGATACTCAGTGACCTCTATTATCATTTGCAAGGAGAGCTTGAAGGGAGAAAAATTGGTATTGGACCGTTCAAAGAATTATCTCAGTATCTTGTCGAATCAAATTTTTTGGGATCCTATCAACACCAGTTCAATAAAGATGCTTTTACAAAGAATATGTTTACGAAGAATGTATACTTGTTTGACCTTGCCCACTTGCGAGAAGATTTGAGATTAGATGTGTGGGATTGTAACAATTGGAGAACATCCAAGGAGGTTGCAGAAGTCATGTTACGTTTCCTGCAGGATGCAAACTCAGTCATGTTGCTTTCAAGTTCAAAGCTTTCTGCATTAAAAGGACTGATAGCTGTTTTGGCTGTCAACCATGATGTGAGAATTTAAATTTCTGATTTCCTTTCATTGCATATCCCTGTCTGAATAATAAAATTAGAGTTGCAAGTTACAAATGTTGAAACATTCATGTGTTAGCCCAACTATTCTGTTATTGATGCCATATGGTTGAGTTTGAGACATGCAGTTGGTTTATGCATGGTTCTTATAGGTTGAAATGTTTTCTGTTTTAACTAAAAAAAAAATTAAGAAATCACTCTTCTTCATTTATTATGCTTAAAGTGTCGAGGGCTGATTGGAAAATATGCTATGCTTGAATTGGTTTTACCATGGTGAATAAAAGTCATTAATAGGATTCTTTGTTTTATAATTATCATTGTTTTGACCGCATGCATCAAGATTGGAAGTACATTAAAAAGGTCTGTTTATGATGGAGTTTTTGTTGATTATTTTGAGAAAGGTACCATGTCAATTTTGTCCATACTTTGTGGTTCGTTTTTGTTAACATTGGAACAAGAAAATGCATTGAAGTTTTTGCCTGGGTTTATCCCAATATTAAGTTACGTAGGGTGGGGGAAAAGAAAGTTTGACTATGAACATTGGAAACATTTTAGCGTGAAAAGTTATTTAAACATTGATGTTCCAGTTTTCATGTATGACCTTTTGGTTTTTGGCTTGTCTCTGTTCAATTTTCCTTTTTCACATGATCTTGCAGCCACAAGGGAGGGCTACTGCTGGAGGGAGGATCTCAGATGAACTCACATTCACTTTCATGGATAATATATGCCAATCTTTCCTTTCTAACATGGAGATATTATCATCTGTTCTTGATGCCTCCGAGGATATTCTCAATTTTCTTGCATGTGAAGTAGAACTAATCTTCCAGTTGACTAGAACTGTCAGTAAAAGCCTCTCGCTAGATGTATCCCTACTTGTTTTGAAATGTGCTAGTTCGGGTCTTAGAGTGTTGGGTTCACTTAAGCCGGCACCTTCTGAGGTTAATGTGATCATGAAACTTTTACTCACATTACTGCTTTCAGTATTACAGTCCAACTCCCTTAATGCACATTCAGGTGTAGTAACCAAGGACAATTCTGGTGAGGACTTATCAAAGGTTTCAAATGCAACCCTGGGACTACTGCCCATTCTTTGCAACTGCGTTATGACTTCTGATCATTGCATGCTATCCCTGTCAGTCATGGATTTAATACTGAGAAGCTTCTTGACACCCAGGACTTGGTTACCTGTCCTGCAGAATCATCTCCAATTGCCAGTAGTTATGCTTAAACTCCACGATAGAAGTTCAACTTCTATTCCAGTAATAATGAAGTTCTTTTTGACCCTTGCACGAGTTAGAGGAGGTGCTGAGATGCTTTATTGTTCTGGCTTTTTGTCATCTGTGAGAGTGTTATTTGCTGAATCTGGTGAGGATTTGTCGAGCATTAGTGAGAATCTTGGGGGCTCATGCGAGAAGTTTGTAATACCCCAGGATATCTGGGGGCTTGGATTAGCTGTGGTTACAGCTATTGTTAAATCCTTGGGAGACAGTTCTTCTGGAACTGCTATTGTGGATAGTATGATACCTTACTTTTTTTCAGAGAAAGCTCGTTTTATCTTTAATTCTCTAAATGCCCCAGACTTTCCTTCTGATGATCGTGACAAGAAAAGACCTCGAGCACAGAGGGCATTTATATCTTTAGCTACTCTTAAAGAAACAGAACATACTTTAATGCTCATGTGTGAGCTAGCAAAACATTGGAATTCGTGGATTAAGGCAATAAGAAATGTGGATAGACAGCTTAGAGAGAAGTGTATCCATCTTTTAGCCTTCATTAGCAGGGGATCTCAACGCCTTGGTGAATTGTCAAGCAGGAATGCCCCACTTTTATGTCCACCTACCCTGAAAGAAGATTTTGAAATTTCCTCAAAACCTTCCTTTGTGAGTAGCAAAAATGGATGGTTTGCTCTTTCCCCACTTGGATGTGTGCCAAAAGCAAAGATCTCTTCTTTCTCAACCGCTTCTACCAATGGCCAAGCAACTGAGAGCACTGATCTTATTCCGAAAACGTGCTTCTCTGATACTGTAGCCCTGCAGGTATATAGAATAGGATTTCTTCTTTTAAAGTTTCTCTGTTTACAAACTGAGGGTGCTGCTAAAAGGGCTGAGGAGGTTGGGTTTGTTGATCTTGCACATTTTCCTGAGCTGCCAATGCCAGAAATCTTGCATGGATTACAGGTACCGTGAACTTAACAACCCATGTATATAATGTTTACAAGTTCATAATATGCACAAATTTAGAAGTATGTGAAGTACTGTTAATGGTTTGATTTACTGATGAGCAGGCTTTGGTTTATGCCAAAGATTGTTTCTTTGTGGGGTGCCTGAATCCTAGAAGCTAATAATTAGATGTCTGTCTGAGCTTGACTTTCATTTGGGTGCAGGATCAAGCTATTGCCATTACTACGGAACTCTGTCAAGCCAACAAACAAAAGGTCTCTCCAGAAATACAGGATGTTTGCAACTTACTGATGCAAATACTTGAAATGGCCTTGCACTTGGAACTTTGTGTTCTACAAATTTGTCGCATAAGACCTGTATTGGGGCGTGTGGAGGATTTCTCAAAGGAAGCAAAATCTCTGTTTAGTGGTAAAATTATTCTTCGTTCATCTGTAGCACCTGTGCTTGATTCCACTGCCCTTGTCATTTTTTCAATATTTGTCTTCTGTTGTGCTGAATATTTCTTGATGACTTGTGCAGCACTGGAGGGTCATGCTTTTCTAAAAGCATCTCGCAACTCTCTGAAACAGATGATATCGTGTGTCTATCCTGGATTGCTGCAAGCAGAGAATTTCATATGAGATTTGATGTAGACAAAAGAGCACATTATTTATTGTACAGAATTTCATAGTGCCAATTAGTCAGTCTTCTTACTATGTAGCTAGGTATTCCTTGTGTTTGGTTCATAATTGAATTTTTTTTCTGACCGTTCTTTGTGCTCTGCATATTTATATCCTTTTCTTTTTTAGGAGAAAAGGTTGTCGCCACTCATCAACATGGTGATAATTCGTGCGTAGTGTGTGTTGTATGATTGTCGGTAGAAAATGAATTCTTTAGGGAGGGTCCCTGCACCGTGCCACGGTGAGTCGGTGATTATTTATGCCCAATGCTGTCTCGGTTCCGCTTGATCAGGACCTATAGAAAAGGAGATGTCTTTGACACAATTTTGCAAGAGAGGTCATATACTCGATTTTAACCATAGTTTGAAGTTTCTTGAAAATGGACTGTCATGTGGAATCGCACTTTACTTACCATATTGAAGATCATGGCTTATAAGATCTAATATATATATATATATATATATATATATATATATATATATATATATATATATATATTGAAAAAATACTGTATAAAAGATTTAACTCCCCCAAATTTAGGTACTGAGCTGACATGGAAGACAGCTGTAACCTGAGAGATCTTTATTATCACTTCAGTTCATTTGGTATTACCAGGCATGAGGCGTTCCTATTCTACTGCATAATTTAATACAATATTATATATACGAACACACACAATAGATGATTTTAAATCTCAAATATAGATCAAGTTTTCTAGTTTAAAAGTTTATCATCTGATCATTTTAATTTAGTGCAAGCATTTATTGATAGGAATTCATTCCTTTAAGTAAGCATGTATATTTTGTAATTTATTGAATTGTTTAAAATGTCATCGGCGTTTATATTTTGAAAAAATAAAGCTACAAATCCGGAAACTAGTCATGTTTGATCCGAATAGAATGGACTAAACGTCCCCAATAATGCATAAAGCATTGCATTTTCTTTGCTGCATCACAATTATTCGATCGAGTAACAAAAAGTTAAGGTAAATTCGGAACATAAATAAAAGTAAAATAGAGCGTAAAAGTATTTTGATTTGATTTGTTCAGTGATTGTTTCAAACAGGCGAAACACAGGTAAGATCAGGTGGTGGTGTTTTGGCGCATCATCATCAGAATTTTTATTTAACAGTCGATATTGAATTTTCGAAAGATGTCAGATGACTAAGGATGTTTGGTCATGTTTCATAGGTAATGTATGATGGATAGAGATTTTCTTACCTTTTAGAGATATTTTTTAAAACAAAAATTATGAAAATGGACAACTTATAAAAGAAAACTGTTATATGGATAAATTGAGTTTTAAAATAATACTTCTAATGAAAAAGCCCTACATTAATACATTAATTAATATTTGTAATAAATAAAAATAATGTATTTACTGAGATGATAATTTTTTAAGTTAACTTTAATAAATATCATATTCTTAGTCTTTATAACAAATATTAAATTACACCATTTTATCACACAGAATATTCTCAATTTTCTTACATTTCAAATATTGTTTAGAAATAATGTATATATTTATCATTTAATAAAATGCTGATATTTTCATTTTTGATTTATTTTTCTTAAATTATTTGTTATTTTAAAATAAAATATATATAATTTTGTGATGCTGAGTAGATATAAAGTAAAAAATGGAACCTATTGTTTATAAGCATCTCTGAATTGAAATGATTAACTGACTATAGAACTTTTTTTCAGAAAAAGAAAACACCTCAGCTTTTCATAATCTTCGCCTTCTCCTCCATTTATTTTTCGTGTACTTTGTTTCTTTTTTTCGTTCCTACGATCGGAAATATATCGTATTAACATATATCTGGTTATTCGTTTGATTTGACAACGACACAACTTTTACTTTATTCTTCGAGACTATTTCTATTTTCTATATTCCAAAATTTTATTTTAATATTTGATTTTATAAAAACAAAAGTATTTCAAGACTCTATAAATAAAGTATCATCTCTATCATTAAAATATATAAAATCAGAAATTAAAGCCTCAGCGCCATAAATGACTATATATAATATCATTATTATTAGTATTATTTTATTATTAAAGTTAAATGGCAATATCTAACTCTTATGTCTTGGGAATTAAGGTGGACTGCATTGACTTGACACACTAATCAATGTGTCTTGCCAGTTACTTCTAAGAGCATTCATAACACATTTTTTATATACAAAATGATTCAAGTCTCACTTTTCACTTAGAAAAGTTGTTTATATTTTAAAAAATCTTAACTAGGGCCAAAAATGTATATTAAAATAATGTAATAGAAATATAAAAAAATTGAGACGTTTTTGTGGTGCAAAAATGTAACATAGTGGAAGTGACAGAAAAATAGTGAAAGAAGAGAGCAATGTAGATGAATGGTCTGGTCCCGATGAATCCTTGTCCACATTCATTACCACTATCTTTTTTCACATCAACTAATTCTCACGCTATCTCCACCAAATAAAATAATTTAAATTCTCACGCAAAGGATATACATTTTATCACCAGTTTTTTCTTTCCTATTGAAAAAAGCACAAATTAAATATTTTTTAATTTACTACATAAATTAAAATTACTGATTCAAATAAGTATTATACCATAATTTTGGTATAATAATTATAATTTCAATTTTTTAATATATATTTGTTCAATATAAACCATCTATATTCTCACATCAAGTGTGTGAAAAGACACATAAATTGTTAAAAAGGCATTTTTGAAAAATTGAAAAGAAGAATATATATATATATATATATATATATTAAATAATGTCTATTTTAAGATGTAGAATTCTTATTTTATCTTTGCAAGACATCTCAAAAAACTGAAAGGGAATTTAATCTTAACTTTTAAATAATATGAACTTATTCGATATATGAAGTAGGAGAAAAAAATTATACTAAAAACTTAAAATTGACTGTTATATGTTACAACTATTTGTATTTAAATTTAAAATTAATTATATAGTACTGTTACATTTCAAATGTTTTTGTTGACTTGAAAATGGTTTATTGGAAATGCAAAACTAATGGATAATTAAGACAGGGAAAATGTCTCCTTGGTTTTGGTATAATGAGATGACTAAGCTTGATAAATGTATAACATCAGTTAGTTATTTGATACTAAAAATTAAAAATTTAGTTATTAGCTTAAATTAATATGGTATTTTTTTCATAATATTTTATAAATGCCAATGTTTTAACATTTTTAAAAAAGGGTTCTTTGATTTTCATAGTAAAAAAAGAGGTTAAATTTTGGTAAGAAAAAACGTGTTATGGAGGAAAATAATTGGACGTGATTTTTGTTGAGTGGAAAAAGCTTGGAAAGTGGCATAATCAAAAGAGCATATCCGTGACATCGATCCGCTTAACTAACCCTAGTCAACTCCAAACTCAACCATGGTTAATCCACTTCTCTAACACCCAGCCACGTGTCCCATCAAACGGTCACTTCCGGAGCCATTCGCCATCACGCGCCACTATAAATACATCTCTCTCTCGTCAATCACAACGTCAACCAAAACCCTAATCCCTCTTTTGTTTCCCCTCTGTGATTTTCATTTCCCGTCTCGGCAACTATGCAGAACCCTAAAGTCTTCTTCGACATGACCATCGGTGGCCAACCCGCCGGCAGGATCGTGTTTGAGCTCTTTGCCGACACCACTCCCCGCACCGCCGAGAACTTCCGCGCCCTCTGCACCGGAGAGAAGGGAGTCGGTAGGAGCGGCAAGCCGCTCCATTACAAGGGCTCTGTCTTCCACCGTGTGATCCCGAACTTCATGTGCCAGGGAGGTGACTTCACCGCCGGAAACGGCACAGGCGGTGAGTCGATCTACGGCGCCAAGTTCGCCGACGAGAACTTTGTGAAGAAGCACACCGGTCCCGGCATTCTCTCCATGGCGAACGCCGGTCCAGGAACCAACGGATCTCAGTTCTTCATCTGCACAACGAAGACGGAGTGGCTCGACGGCAAGCACGTCGTGTTCGGTCAGGTCGTTGACGGACTGACCGTGGTGAAGGAGATCGAGAGGGTCGGATCCAGCTCCGGCAAGACCTCCAGGCCCGTCGCCATCGCTGACTGCGGTCAACTCTCCTAGATGGACGGCGTTGACCCGAGGCGGTTGTCTCTATGCTGGTGGCTCTGAATCTGTGTCGTGTTTTCAGTGTTGTTTTTCCTCTTTTTTTTCTCCTGTCTTATAGAGGGATTGTGGCGTTATAGATATCATCTGGAACCCTTCCCTTTTGAATCCTTTCCTTTGTTTCTAGTATCAGTATGTGGTCATAGAGTGATTCGAGTGTGTCATCAGAAACATAAAAATGATGAGCTACCTTCAATAAAAACTTAGGACCGTTATTGTTCGCCTAATTTTATCTTCCATTTTCTCTTTTGATCTGCGTTTCGTTGTTTCAAATAATGAATTTTCTTAACTACCGTTTGATGACTATGAATGAACCGCGATCCGTGTTGCCATCATTATTGTACTTTTGTGTAGATATTTTATTTGTTTCTGAAGAAATTTTTTCGCGTTTGGATGTTTATGGAGGGTTTCTGGTACTTGCCAGAACTTTATTGAACACAGTTTTGACGTAAGGATTGAGAAAATCGATGTGAAATAACACGTGCTAGTGTCTGGCTCAGTAGTCGTGTCCAGGTTATGTGAACGTAGAGCACGGACAAGCCAAAATATCTGCTACAGAGGATAATGCAATCACATTATCATCAATCAATAATAATTAATAAATTAAAAAATAAAAGTTAATAATAAAAAAAATTAAATTCAAAACAGAGGATCATGGGGAATCGGTGATGTGGTGCCCCGCAACCGCAGTTCCTTGACACGAACTTTTCTGAATTCCTTTTTTTTTTTTTCGGTATCTTATTAGGGTTTAAGATTGGATTTGAAACACATTAGTGGTTGCAGATAACGAATATATCGAAAAATTTAAGGATTATAAGATGTTTGGTTATTTGTAGGTGGTTCAGATGTTGTTACATCAGAAGGGATGGGGTAACTTACATTTACGTTTTTAACGCACACGTTTCAGTGTTCTTTGTTTCCGTTTAGTATTAGTGTCCGTTGCAGTAAAATGGTACCAATTTCCAAACATGGTCATGTTCAATTCAAAAAAGGAAAATTGCGTTACAGTAAGGGAGCTTCCTTTTTGGTGATTTTTATTTTAACTTATACAACAAAGTTGAATTAGGAATGGAAGTGAGAAAAAGGTTAGAAAGTAAAAAAGAAAAGGAAAAAAGAAATGTATATATGAAAATAGTAAGTAAGCAACTTAATTTATAAAATAAATTAAAAATATTTAATAGTTTGATAATTTAAATATAGGTTAAATATTTTTTTGTCCCTCAAGTTTTAGTAAAATTTATAATTAGTTTTTTTTGAAATTTTAGACTAATTTAGTCTTTCATTTTTTAAAATACGTAAATTTAGTTCTTTTAACCAAATTTTGTTAAGTTTATGTGACGTTTCACACGTCATTTACGATAATATTTGAATAATATTAAAAGAAAAAATGTGTCAAAAAGTGTAAATATTTCAAATACTAACATGTTTCAAACATCATTTATAATAATATTTGAGCTAATTTTAAAGAGAAAATATATTAAAAGGTATAAATATTTTAAATACTAACAATGCGTTTGAAATGTCAAGTAAACTTATCAAAATTTAATTAAAATGACTAAATTTACGTATTTCTAAATATAAAGAATTCAATTAGTCTAAAATTTTAGAGAGAAACTAATTTCAAAAACTTGAAGGACAAAAACATGTTTAACCCTTTAAATATTACTAAAGTACATATGTATTTAAAATCAAGTTTAATCAAATATAGATAAATATTGAAATGCTTGTTATCCAGTTCAGCTTCAAAAATTGGTCAAGTTCGGAGTCAATTATCGGTTTGAAAAAATATCTTAAATTATTTTTCTTTTTGAATCATTTTTAATTCAGTAAAAAAAATGACGCAAAAAATAATTTTTAAAATTTAAATTAAAGGTTGAAAGTAAAAGGAAATTTGAATATAGATAGCAGATATTTAAAAAATATAAATTCGAATAAAAAATTATTTTTAATTTTTAATAACTTGATATATAATTTTGTTATTGTAGGCATCATCCGTGATTCATAATTCTCACGAAAATATTATATTGTGTTATATAATGCATCCTTCAATAAATTATGAATTTAAATTTCAACGTATATTAATATTAAATGTCATAAGTTAATCAAGTTAAAATATTTTAGTACGTGAGCACCGAAGAACAACATTTGATAATAATAAAAAGTCACAAATATATACATATATAATATGCAAGTCATAGTAACTTTTTTTGTTAAATATTTATTTTAAATATAAAGTCCGATTAAAAAACTATGTAACACAGTCAACAGAAGGTTACATTAGTTAATAAATATAAAATTGACTAAAGCAATGGATTTTTTGGAATTACAATCACAGTAGGTTGTTGCTAACCCACATATATACACATATTTAGGCTATTTTTATTTTATGGTTGATAAGTAAGAGAAGGAAAAAAGGCCAAGTGAAAAATTAAGAATAAATTAGTAAAAAGGAAGAGTCAAAATATGGATAGGATTCAAAACAAAACGATTGTATAAAGTAATAAAGAAGTTGTTTTTTTTTTATAGAATCATGTTAGAATTAAGTTTATTGTTTCTGTGTTTTTTTCCAATTTTTTTAAGATAATAAAAATAAATAGAATAATATTAAAATTTGCTTTTCATTCTATTTCCTTTTTATTTACTTTTAACCAAACCATATCCATTATTATTTTTTATCTGTTTCTCTATTTTTATAGTTTTTCAACCAAACATGAAACACGAACTATAGAAAATCGGGTCATTTTTAGTTGCTAAATGAAAAACAAACGTTTCAGATAAATAATAGGAAAATTTGGTTAATATAATAAAGGAATAAATTACAACTTTAGTCGTTAAGATTACATAATATTGTGAGTTTGGTTTTCTAAATTAAGAAATACTAAATCAATTTCTTAAAAAAACATTTCAATTACATTTGTTAAAAAGAACTATTTAAATTATATATTAAGGCAAAGTGGTTAATTTTAGGCATGAATAAAACAATTATAAAAAGAAAAATAATCTTTTTACACCAATAATCACTTGATAAGTTATTTTTATAAGCAACAATTATTAAAAAAACAAACTTTTGCGTTTATGAAAAATTAAAAAGTAGAATAGTTTAAAAATTTGTTGAATGTGAAAATATCATATTTAAAAAAATCAGAAAACTTATTTTAAAATGTTATAACTTCAAGCAGAATATGCAAACACTTTATATTCTAAAGACTATAGGATGCTTTATTTATTTTATTCTAAAGACTATATTTATTTTTAAATATAAATATTTGGCTCATCTTCTGACTTTAGAAAGAAAAACTACAGTGTTAATCAGAAATTGGGCATTTACCAATTTGTCCAAAAAAAGTTTAAGATTGTGTGATATTGTTTCCTTCCTCTGAAACCCTAAAACTTGAATCATAGATGGAACTGACATGGTTGAGTGCCATTCTGGTGGGAGCTGGTTATCTTGCTTTGGGTTACTTCATTGGTTCTCAGTATCCTCCTCGTTTCCTCTTCTCACGTAAATTATTGACAAAACACAACGATGCTACACTTTTCAACGATACCGACAATAAGAGGAATAGTAAGTCCAAACTCAAAGACCCCCTTCAGATTGAACAACTAGCTGACATTCTCGATGATTTTAAGATGGTACACAAAAATCCCTTCTTTTTCTTCTTTTCTCAAAACCCATCTACTCAATCTTAATGGGCTGCCTCAAAAATTGTTCCTTTTTCTGCAGATTCTCGTTGTCAGGAATGATCTTAAAATGGGTAAAGGGAAGATTGCTGCTCAATGCAGGTGTGTAATTTTTCAAAGTGTTAATTTTGAATGTGCTGAGAGTTTGAGACTTCTATCAATCTGGTTGTCTTGTTTGTGGACTGATTTATAGCTCTCTCTTTTTTTTTTTTTTTTTTTTTTATTTTCTCATTTCATTTATATGGACTTTTATGTTATTAATATTCAATGTAAACTTGATAAATGGTTCGAACTCACTACTTCCTCTGTTTTTTTGGCAGTCATGCAACGTTAGGTCTCTATAAAAAGCTCCTTCATCGAGCTCCAAAGGCGTTGAATAGGTACCAGAGTAACTTTGATTGCACTTGAAGATTACTCTGCTTTGTATAATTTCATTTTTGAAGTTTTTGTCAATATCAATGTGCAGGTGGGAGATGTCTGCGCAGCCAAAGGTTGTTGTCAAAATTGAGAGTGAAGAAGATATGCTTGCTTTGCAGGTGAGTATTGTTTAGGGCAGTTTTCTGCATTAGCTATGGTTTTGTGTGATCTATTTTATAAATTGCATTCAGTACTTGGCTGCTATAATGCATCTAGAAAAATGTTAGCTGCTATCGGCTGAAATTTATGAAAATAACAATTTTTAGGTGTCTTCTTACGTTGTGAGTCTCGTTACTTTTGTAGTTTCTAATGAGTTTTAACCAATAATAAAGTGTATTGTAAAGGATGCCTTAGAAAGAGTGTGTTGTTAGCATTCCTTATACATTAATCAGTTATTTGATCACACATATAGATTCACAATGAATTTTGATTGGAAACCAATTAACTTTAATTCAATAAGAAAGATGTAAAGTTGCCTATCTTTTGCTTAATCTTGTAAAAATTAGGTTGCAAGTTTAGGTTTTAGGATTTGACCCTGTTAAAGGGGTGCACATTAGAGGATAAATGTGGAGAGATAGCTGTTAATCGAAAAGTCAATAGCTAAGATTGTAATAGTAAAATGAACTTTTAAATGATGAAGATATCAGTAAGTAGTTGATTTTCACTCAATAGTTATAAGTCCACACTTTTTCCCATGAAATGAACCACATTAAGTAGTTTGGCCATTACATGAGAAATTATGCAAAGCAAGGTCAGCAACTAGGAGTAAAATAGATAACTCATTATTTTTGACACTTCAACTAGTGAAATGAGAAAAATGAAAAGTCATTTTTTAACTTATTGGAAGTGCCTAAAGCCTTTTTTGTTGAATGGATGTTAAGGAAATAAGGAAAAAATATCGTGTTAGAGCAAAGCAAGGCATGAAAGTTTGGGCTCTACTGTGAAAATAGTCTGGAAAAATGAAACGTGGGAAATTTTTCTTTATACTTACCCTATCAGTGCAAATGTTGTGGCTACTTTTATGAGAAGCATCATATACTTGGCATTATTATCTATTAGTGTTATCTTTATCTACAGAATCAATTCCTCTTCTATCGATTGCTTGACTTTTTTCAAAAGTAGACTAAACTTAATTTCTCTGAAGTATATTAAACCAATTAATCTGGTTTCCATTGTCTTCTTCCATCATTTTCCCTAAGATGCAATTGCTACATTTTTTTCCTTCTTGATTCTTTTTATGCATGGCTCCTTCTATCTAAAGCTGATTTTGTTTTTTGCAAAATATTGCTTAATGAGTTAGGAAAGGGCTAAATCTCTGAAGTTACCCACCCATATCACAATTGATGCTGGGAGAACACAGATTGCACCAAGTGAGTATTTGGAAATTACATTAAGTAGTTGCTTATAGATATCAAGTAGCTTTTATCAAGTATGAACCAGCTGTCAAGTTATATGAAATTTTGTAAGTGAGAAATCTCAGTTCTTGTTAAGTTATTTAAAAGACAATACTTACTTTTGGATTAAGGGAATCTTCTCTTTCTCTCACACACTTTTTGCCATAGATCTTGATTAAATTGTGTATTATGTTACTGTATCTATGGAAGTATATGTATTGGATATGTATCTGATATGGAAACTCTTAGATGCTTCACTTCACCAGTATCTAAGTATCTAAGTTTCTTGTGTTTTAGAATCTAATGAAGACAGAGATGAGGTATAGATGCTTGTATAAGATAAAAGCATAGAATCATTGCCCCCTAATGAACTCAATGTTGAAGCTATCCTCTTTACCAATGATATTCAAGGACAGGATACGTTTTATTCCTATTTGTTGGCAGTAGGCAATGATATATGATAACAATTGATTATAATCTTTTGGACTGTCTATAATTTGTCTATCTCGTGCGAAAAAAGATTGTTTGATTTCTATGTTAAATAGTAAAGTTAGATAAATTACTGGCTTTGCTTTGGTTACTCTATACGTATTCTACCTGTTTTATTTTATCTGTATAATATGATTTTTCTTTTGTATATATTTAATACGTTTGGCAGTTAATTTAACTTTTTTTTTCCTTTTTGTTCTAGATTCCCGAACAGTGATGGCAATTCTTGGTAATTCTCTCCCCTACTGAATGAACTCTTTTGGTTATGCAAATTTAAGACATGTCTACTTTGATAAAAAAGAAAAAATCATTTCTTGTTCTTTTAATTACAATATACTATTTTTTTTTTGTCTGCTTTCGAATATTTGTATATGAAATAGTAAAAGGAAACAATAAAAATCTGTTTTATTATTTTCTATACAAATCTTTGAAACCGGAAAATAAAACGAAAATTTGGAAAACATTCTCTGAAATCAAAAAGGTTCTTAGCATTTAGTTTTCATTTAATACAAATAGAAGTAGTTTGATGTAAGATGATATCGATGTGCAGGACCCGTTGAAGTAGTAGATGAGGTAACAGGTGGACTTAAACTATTATAATCTTTGTCGGATCAAGATGGTGCTGTTAATCATGAACCTCGAGTGTTCGTTCACCAAGGATAGAATGTAGAACTAATTATGGATCACATGAAGATTTGCCGTGTTCTTTGCCTACAAAATGATTTACGATTTATCTTTAGTTGACAGCTCTACCAAAAGATTTGTGTTTATTCTTTAGTTGACAGTGATGATGATGATAATGATGATGAAATTTTTGGTTGGAAATCCTTGCCGATAAAAACTGTCGAACCATTTTCAGTTTGTATGAGATATTATTTATATCAGGGTGATTATAGGCTAGGTTTCCAAAATGTTATTCATGGTGGTTCCATATTTTTTTCCATGGTGGTTCTTCATTGGTTTTCGAAGGTATTTGAATTTCTCAGTCACTGGATTTCACTGCTTAGAATAATTTCTATAGAAGTCAAGTCTTAAACCAAAACCCTTGCAATCCAAACCATTCAACCGTGATTAGTCACATCTAGCATGATTAAAGTCTTTTTGGGAAGGCAAATATGTTAAAATTGATCAAGTCCAAGATGTGCCTCAATCAAGATAATTACACAAAGAATGAAAAAAATTTGCCGAGAAATGCGGCCGATTTTGATAATAGTCCAAACAAAAGATGCAAACAAAAATGGCAAACCAAGCTTTATCCGAAATATATCTATTTGCTGCACAAAGTCAACACTTGACATGATTCAAGTTAACTATTGTAAGTTCCAGAATCTATTGGTCCTAAAAAATCCTCAATAAAAGATGGTTTCCTCAGGGAATCAAGAAGCTTTTCTGCCTTCTCTTTTACTTCACCTGAGGCTTAATGCTTAATGCTTGAAAGAACCTTTGGTGTTGAGATGGTGTGACATTAATTATATTACATTTTCTGCAGTATAATTTCTGTTACTAACGTTTTTATTTCTGCAAGTACTTTTTATGTTTTCTTAATTATCTTTTTTATACCTCGATAATGATGAACCATGTAATCCAAGCCAACCATTGAACCAGGTTAGAGCAAGCTTATTTATGGAGTTTTTATTCTTGCATCTCACAGATTTCTTGGGTAACCTCCTATTCATTCATTCCAATGAGATTTTAGAAATGCAAAAAATACAAACGAATAAAAGATGATAAAAGAATTAACAGGATGCTAAAAGAAAAATATTTATTCACAGGCCTTAAACACGGTCCTACTTTTCAATGGATGCGAAAACAGATTTTCATGGGATTGAAAGTTGAACCCTGGTGGTGACTAAACAAATAGGAGCATGTTTAGTGGTGGATGAACAAGTTGTGCAGTGGTGGATAGCACAAATCATAGATTTGAATCTTCACCACGCCAATTGCTTGATGCCGGCTTCAAGATATCCAATTGATTTAATGAATGATTTGTCTAAAGCCAGACTGGAGAGGTGATCAATCATAACGTAGCTGGCCCAAACATCACTTAACTGCAATAACAAAATAAAAAATGGTTATTGACTACATAAAATAAAATGCTGTGTTAATATGTAATATTATGCGGAAAATGAGTCTGAGTTATAGGCTTCTTCTTTTGGACTTTTGTTCATCGGTAAAAAGTTGCTTTTATTTTAAGCATTTATGTACACAAAGTGACAACTTTTCCTCTTAAAGTAATAGAAAACTCCATAAAAAGTTCTGTAAAACACTAACTACTGTGCATGCAGCTGTACAAATTTTGCAGTTTTCATGTTCAACGCTAACCAAAATTTGTATCAATTGCTTCAGAAGCAGTCTATACTTTAGCAGCACTATGTGTAATCACCAATCATGACAACAAATGTAACTTCTTAGCATTAGAGTATTATAGTATCTTCAAGATGCAAGTAAATTGAAAACAGCAGTGACCTACACAAACATTTCCTACATACAAAATAGGCCTTGCAAGTAGTTTCAATCTTTTAACCAGTTCTTCTCTACACTTTTCCTTTTGGTAATGCTCTTATTCACGTCTGGAAGGTTCCACTTTGTCATCTACAGAAAAAAATAGTACATAATTTATATATGATATTTGGTGAATTATCATTAATACTAATATAAAACATTTGTTCAACTTTGCAAATATTAACCTTTGACCTGGCTCTTCTGATTTGGGTACGACACCTCACTGAGATTACTTATCAATTCAACGTTTCTAGGCTTTAGAAACCACTTGCTTCAAGCACCAAACCCGTTTCCAGATAACTCAGCCTCAGCAGATTCTACATATTTTGCCCTGCTTCACCCTTCTCTGAGCTAAACATTACTGCAACAACCATAATACGGGTTTTAAGCCTTTGTTATGTGCGTGTTATACCACAACTTAGCTGGGGCTGTTATATTCACCCTTCTGCAATTCTCGTAAATTTTGTCTTGGCTTCATCCCTCTCCTCAACATATCATCACGCAATTCAAATGCCTTGTCGAGCTCTCCATTAACACAACAGCCATATATTAGCGAGTTATATGCAACCAAATCTGGTTTGAGACCTTTCTTTAACATGGTATCCCATAATTTAACAGCTGACCCTACATTGCCATTTCTGCAATACTCATAAATTAATGTTGAATAGGTAACACAGTCAGGGAAAATACCATTTTCACTCATTTCGGAAAGAACTTCAGTGGCTTCATGAAATCTACCAAGTCTGCAGAAGCCCCGGATAATAATGTTATATGTTACAGTGTTAGCTAAAAGCCCTTTAAGCATTGCATTGTGAAGCCCTATAGCTTCCTTCATATATCCCTCCTTCGTAAGATTGTCAAGAAAACAGCCATACGTGATTGAATTGGGAGGGACATTTGCAGCCTGCATCTTTTTAAAAAGAATACCTGCTCTGTCCATTTCTCCTGCTTTGCATAAACCATTCATCAAAGCAGTATAAGTCACGACATTAGGGAAGCATTCCTCAGTAACCATCAAATCCCAGCATTCAAAAGCTTTCTTCAGAGATCCTTCTTTGCTGTATGCATCTATCATACTTGTATATATTACATTATCAGGTCTCAATCCTTGATCATGCATATTTTTTAAGAGATCAAAAAATGTTTTCCTGTCTGGCTGCTTTAGAGCACCGTCAATAAGAACAGCATGGCAAACCAGATCCATGTTGATTCCTCTTTGAATCATTTCACAAGAAGCACTCAGTGCCTCCATCAATCTTCCTTCCTGGCAATAACCATGTAGAAGTGCACTATAGCACATCTCATTTAACTTTACTTTCTGCTTGTGGAGAACATCAATAAAATCTCTAGCTTCAGAAACCCTACCAGTAGAGCAAAGGCCACTGATAAGAGGTCTATAGGTATACGTGTCAGGAACAAGGCCCTTTTGAAGCATGTCTTCAAACAATTCAAAGGCTTTATCAATGTTGTTATCCCTACAATACCCTTCAATCAACACATTATATGTCACCTCAGTTGGCTTGATTTTCCTTTCAGCCAACTCATAAAAAAGTTTGGATGCTTCAGCCATCTTATTTGTGCTGCAAAGCCCGGAAATAAGTGCTGTGAAAGTATAAATGTTTGGAGTAATTCTTTTGTCAATCATCTCATTATATAACTCAAATGCTTTTAGTAGTTGTAGGTTTTTGCAATAACCACTGATCAATGACGTAAAAGTTGTAGCAGTTGGCTCCACCCCTTTATGGTTCATCTCAGCAAACAGAGACTCGGCTGCACTCAAATCCCCAAACTTGCATTGGCCATTTATCAAAGAGTTGTAGGCATATACAGTTTCTCTTATACCATCTTCTATCATTCTATCAAAATAAGATCTTGCAACATCCAACCTCCCCCTTCTGCAGAAGGAATCAATAAGAATGGAATAAGTGATACCATTGGGATGCAAGGTCATCAAACTCATTTTATTATAAAGCAACTCTGCCTTATCCAAATCTCCACCTTTGGACAAAGAATTGATCAATGCATTATAAACAAACAAATTCGGCACAAAACCAGACCTCCCTAACTTAACTACCAACTCATAAGCATCATCAATCTTTCCCTGCTTTCTCAATCCATCTACTAAACCTGACACGGCAGCTTCGGATGGAGCAAGCCCCAATTGAACCATATCATCCATAAGCTGAACTCCAGCCTCAAATTGTTGCACCCTACAAAAACCAAGCACTAGTGTACAGTATGTAACAACATCAGCTTTCAAACCCTTCGCCCTCAGTGATCTTTTAACCTCAACAGCTTCCCAAACTCTATCACCCTTGCACAGCCCATGAAGCAAGACATTGTAAGTTACAATACTTAAATCAAACCCATTAGATTCCATCCACAGAATCTTCTCCTTAGCTCTAACAAAATCTTTCAATTCACAGAGACTCCGAACCACAGCGGAACAAGTATAAGGATCAGGTCGAACACCCGCATTCACAGACTCATCAAACAATTCGCAAACCGTTATAAATTTTCTAACTCTCAAAAGCCCGTTCAAGAGGGAGCTCAATGTTCTAACCTCAGGCAACAAAGCATTGGCAAGCATGAGTTTCACCACGACCACAGCATCAAAAACTCGTGAACTTAGCACGTAACTCTGAACCAGCAAATCGAAACCCAGAGTGGACGGAAGCTTACAGAGCTTGTAAGAGTGTAGAAAGTGTGAAAAAACGTAGTTTGGGTGGGACCCGCGAAGGAGAAGGGTGTGCAAGAGGGAATTAGCGGGCCAGAAGAGTCTGGAGTGAACAAGTGCGTGGACCAAGATGGCGAAGGAGGCTGTGGAGTGGTTCATGTTTTTGTGCAGACCCAGAAAATTGAAGAACCTCAAAGCTAACTTGGAATCGTCCAAGGTGTTGATCAAGACTTGTTCCACATGATGGGGCCTCAATGCCGATGAAATTGAAGCATCGTTCAAAGCCACCTTCCAACTCTGCTTTCCTCGAACGATGTCGCAGAGGAGTGACACAAAACGACCATCATTTCCGTCGTCTAATTTCGACGAGGAGAAGAGTCTGTGGAGACAAGGGGTGGTGGTGGCTGCGGCGGGGAGCGCCGCGCCAACAACTCGGAGCTTCATTCGCCACCGCCACCCTACCCACCAGCACCAGATTTGTTACAGCTCAGTCGAAAGAAAATTGCTTCAATTTTTCGAAGTAATTTGGGAACGAAAATAAAGATCGCATGTGTCAAAGAGCTACTAAGTGTGCACACTAGATGTTTGATAAGTAAATACGAGGCAAAAGAATCTCAGTTCAGTCATGAAAACCAACTTAAATAGTTTCAAGTTTTGAATTTTTTTTTTTATTATTGGGACCCTAAAAATTGAACCATTTTAGAAAAAATGGACTAAAATTCTGTAAACACTTCCAACTGGTATTGTTTTTTACTAATTATTATTACTATTATTATGTCTTTTATTTATGAAATCATACAATTCAAAAATAAGAAAATCAAATTTCTTTCATATGAAGTGCAGAAAGAAATATGTGGAGTTACAGAAAGAAGATGCCTTACTAGGGCCATAACCTCTTTGTTGTTTTGATGGACTGGGCTCCCGCTCGGCCCGCTTCCGTCGATACAATTATTCGGCAGCTGTAACCCCTCTACTGTTCTACATATTTACTAAACAATGAAATATATTTATTATTTTATTTAAAATCTTATTTATATTTATTGTTATTATTATTATTATTATTATATGAATATAATATTTTATTATTGAAAACATATCTCATGATTGTTTTTAAAAAATGTCAAAATCATTTTCTTTCTTTCAAAATCATAATTCATCTATAAATCTTTTCTAGAGTTAATTTTGTAACGCACCTAGTATTCGTCATATCTGGTATTGAGAAAAAATAAGTTCCTTTCTTGAAAAATGGTACATATTCTTGTATAGAAAAAACTTTTTCATGTCCACATCATGCAGTAAATGTTTAACTATATCTTTATCAACCAAATATGACACTTGTAGCTCTTTTTCATCTAAATTACCTTGAACAAACATAAAGACTATTACATGAAACTCTAAAATCATCCGTAACTTACACAAAATAAAATTCAAATCATTATCGAATCTAAATCTTTTATATTGAGACAAAATTTGTTAAATTCCTTAAAACTATAAATTTGTTAAATTTGTTGGCAAGAGTCATCAACATTTAGATATGAACCATAAAAGGATAAAAGAGTCTTACCTACACAGATCAAATAACTTCATGTTCCACTAATAAACACACACCAACACCTCGAACCAGGTTCATCAAGTGTCCCTGACCACACTACAAACCAATGCAAATGTCATCCACCACACCTTCAACTATCACTTTACAACTTCTCTAACATAGAGGAATGATTTTAAAATACATACCAATTGGTGGAGCCATTGGCCAAAGCAGCCTCAAAACTTCACCAAAGGGAATCACCAAAGGATGAATCATAAAAACACACCTTACAAACATAGATGAACCAATTTCATCCGTGAGTGTTGGTAATTGGCCTGGGCCGACTTGTGTCTTTTGTCAGCCCAAGTCGATTCGTGTTTGTCCTCAGCTCAAGTTGGCCCGTGTCTACCCTTAAGCTAGGTCGACCAGGGTTTACCCTCGTCACAAGCTGGTTCGTGTTCGCACTCTGCCTGACCCAAGCGATCGGTCTTGACCTTTGGTTTGAAAAAACCCAAAATGACTCACTTTATCTTTGACTCTAACTCAAAGTATTATTTTTAGGAAGTCAAACTCACCTTAGTTCTAACCAAAAAAATATTTACTACATCTCACAACAAAAGGAAAAAACAAGAAAAGCAACATGAAAATGAATAACACATAAAAAAGACATAATGATAAAAAAACAATGTAAACTTGTAAATTCTCTCAAACTTTGAGTATCTCACATATTTATCTTCATACTCTCTTACAAATCACCACATGCGAACATTGTCCATTCCATAATTTATCCCACCAAATTCATCCATCAAATAAATTAGCTTAATGGAATACATTCTTTGAAAAGCGGTTTATATTTAAAAAAAATTTAACTAGTGCCAAAAATGTATATTAAAATAATATGATAAAAAAAAATTGATACGCTTTTTTATGGTGCAAAAGTGTAACAGTGTGGAAGCGACAGAGAAAAATGTCCGTCCCTTGATAAATTCTTGTCCACATTCATTCGCACCATTTTTTTTATATCACCTAATTCTCACGCTATCTCAACGAAATAAAGTAATCTAAATTCTCACGCAACGTATATAGTATATTGTCAACCTTTTTTTTTCTTTCTAAAAAACATAGTTTTAAATCTCAAAACACAAATTAAATATTTTTAGTTTAAAACATAAATTAAAATTACTGATTCAAATAAGTATTATACCTCAATTTCGGTATAATAATTATAACTTCAATTATTTTAATTTAAAAGTTCAGTTAAATACACAATTAATATATATTTGTTAAATATAAACCGTGTCATCACCTCGAGTATGTTAAAAGGCGCAATTAAAGAATATATATGAAGTATTGTTAAAAAAGTACTTTTCAGACATGAATAAGGAATATGTAACTATTAGATATATAAAGTAGGAGAAAAAAAATCATAATAAAAACTTAAATTTACTGTTATAAGTTATATGTATTTAAAAGAAAGATAAGCCAACTCCAAAGTCAACCGTAGTTAATCCACTTCACTAAAACCCAGCCACGTGTCCCATCAAACGCTACACTATAAATATCTCTCTCGTCATTCTTAACGGAAACTGAAACATTAATCCATCTTCTGTTACTACACTGTGATTCTCATTTCCCGTCTCTCCAACTATGCCGAATCCTAGAGTCTTCTTCGACATAACCATCGGCGGCCAACCCGCCGGCAGGATCGTGTTTGAGCTCTTCGCCGACACCACTCCCCGCACCGCCGAGAACTTCCGCGCCCTCTGCACCGGTGAGAAGGGAGTCGGTCGGAGAGGCAAGCCGCTCCACTACAAAGGCTCGATCTTCCACCGTGTGATCCCGAACTTCATGTGCCAGGGCGGCGACTTCACCGCCCGAAACGGCACAGGCGGCGAATCGATCTATGGTGCCAGGTTCGCCGACGAGAACTTTGTGAAGAAGCACACCGGTCCCGGCATTCTCACCATGGCGAACGCCGGTCCCGGAACCAACGGATATCAGTTCTTCATCTGCACAACGAAGACGGAGTGGCTCGACGACAAGCACGTGGTGTTCGGACAGGTCGTTGAGGGACTGAACGTGCTGAAGGAGATCGAGAAGCGGGGATCCAACTCCGGCAAGACCTCGAGGACCGTCGCCATCGCTGACTGTGGTCAACTATCGACGGCGTTGACCCAAGACGGTTGTCTCTGTGCTGGTGGCTCTGAATCTGTGTCGTGCCGTGTTTCCTTTTCTTTTTCTCCTCTCTTATAGAGGGATTGTGACGTTATAGACCCTTATAATCATTTATGCTTGCTTGGAGTGATTTATTTACGAGCGCGACAAAGAGCGAGTAAGCTTCTTTGTGTTTGGTTGGTTCGAGTGCTTGAGTTATTTGAAGAGAAATGAGAGCACCAATTTGCGGGTGCGAGAGTCCTCCCACAAACCAGAAGATGTTGAAGGAAAGCCACTTCGGTCACATAAAATGTTTGGTCAAATTAAATGTTAGGAGTTATATTTTAATGGCGTCTTAGAAAAACATGCAAGAGTGCATCTACTTGAAATGATTCTGACATGTAGGGTTCTTTAATTATAGTCCAGGTAGCGATTATACTGAATGCATACCTATGAATAAACTATATAATGTTCATTGAGAAATACAATAAGTTGTAATATACAAAGTATTTATTCAATCTAGAAATTTGTTGTCAACGAGTTGACATCAAAGTTTGAGAGTGAGTATTTGAGTGTTATAGAGAGAGTGTTTGAGAGTTTGATTAAGATGACCAACTTAACTAACAATATATCTTTGCAAAAATTATTAAAAGGCGTTAATTATGATAATTAGAGTCTATAGATGAAAATCCTATTACTTAGTTCCTAAAAAGTATGAGATGTGGTCGAAAATGGACACCATGAACTAGAGAATATTAAAGAACATATGATTGTCCAACTTGCTACATTTAGAGCAACACGGGAAAAGGACAAAACAACTTTGTACGTGTTGTATCGAGTTGTTGATGAGTCTGACTTTGAGAATATACTAAATGCTAAATCTTCAAAACAAATGAGATATTTTGGATAATGCATACAAAGGGGATAATCTTGTGAAGCGAAGATGGCTTCAACATCTCATAGACAAGCTCGAAAGTATGAGGATGAAAGAAGTCGAAGAGGTTATCAAGTGTGTCTCTTGTGTTGAGACCGTGGTAATAAACTCGAAAGGAATGGAGAGACGCTGCCTACTTACCGAGTGGTCGAGAAAATCTCGAGGTTGTTAACCGATGACTTTAAGAATATTGTTTGCATAATCGATGAGTTCAAAACTTGTCGGTGCTCTGTTGATTCTGACAAATGTACCAGATCGCACAAGTAGTAACTGGTAAATCCAGGATATCATTTTTCACAAGACTCTTGTAATACCAAATAATCACACAATTAATAAATGCTTTAAACTAAATAATGAATTTATAATTTGAGTTTTGTTGTAAGAAAGTAAATTTTGCAAAAAAGATAAAAGGTAATTTTAGATATTTGAAACTCTTGGAGAAAGCTATGGTGTCTGGTGATGACCTTTTGTCGCCCCACAATGACTGCTTCTTCCATATTTTCATGTTTTTTAACTTCTTCTTACTGCTCTAAGATCACTCATATTATTTTTATACAAGTACATAAATATATGGAGGTACACAAATAAATTACTTTCTAGAGCGGTAACCTCTTCGTTGTTTTGATGGTTGGACTCCCGTTCAATCTACCTCCACTAAGCTACTTCTTGCATCTCATTTCCCCTAAAAGTTGTGATCTTGAATTATTCCTCATTAACAATATAATAAAAACCTCTGCACCTCTCTCTTTCTAATATTTTTCGGATTAAATGTTCTGGAAGGTATTCCTAAATCCATAAATATGTTCTAAAATAGTTAGTTCAGAATATAAAAATAAAATTTTAGATTAAGTGGTCTGGAACATATTTTTGGATTCGAAAATACATTCTGAAACACTTATTCCATAATTTTTTTATAATTTGGTACACCGTAATTCGCAATATAAGAAGATTTCAAAAAATTAGTATTCTGGGAGGTATTTTTTCCTTAAATATGTTTCGCAACACTTGTTTTGAATTTCTTTTTTATATTTTGGAAGGTGTTTCCGTATTTAAAATTACCTTTTAAAATAGTCATTCATAATATTAAAAATAAAAAATTCGGAATGGGTGTCCTAAGAAATAAATTTCACGTGAGTTTCATCCTAACATTTTAATTGTTTATATTATTTGACACATCCTCAATTCAATGTTAGGTAGAAATCGGATTTGATATGTTTAAACAAAATAATGTAATTATGTTAAAATAGTTATATTTATTAATATTTAAAGTTTAGGAACCAAAATATATTAAAGTATGAGAAATGAACAAATTTCAATTTTGCGTCAAAGTTCAAAACCTAAAAACATAATTAACCTATTATTTTTTTATAAAAAATAAAAAATTATGGCAAAAAAAAACATGATATTATCAAATATTTAATACCAAAATGATGTATTATTGTTTTTTTAATATCAAATATTTAAAAATAAATTATAATTATATACATTTAAAATTAAAGTATCACATAAATTTTCTCAAAACCAAAATATTTATTATGCTTGTAAATATTAATGAAACAAAATTGATAAAATTAAAAAGTATTTTTCAAATATTATAAAAAAGGTATCCAAGTTTTACGGTGTTTCAAATGTTTTCTCACTATCTTTCTATATATTCTAATTAATTTTTCTAATGCACTAACAAAAGCTATAATACATTATTAAAAGAAATCACGCAAAGAATAAAAGTTAAACTAATAATTGAAATTTATCATATATATTTCATCTTTTAAATTTAAATATATGTTGGATGATGATAAATAAGATTAATGACAATAACATTAAATTATTATATTATAGTACAAAAAGTGTCTTTACACAATTGCGTTGATAAAATTACACTTGTGAAATTAGTTAAAAAATAAAAATAATTATATCAAAAATCATCAAAAATAATATTTTACATGATAAAAATAAATAACAAATATATGTTAAAAAAAGTAAAAATGATTAATGATGTGACGAAAGAATAAATTTTTTTATAAAAGTAAAAATTTTAAAAATGTTATATATTTATATACTTTTGAATGTGTTAGGTTAGCAAAGTATATTAAACGAGATGAATTAGTATAAGGTGGATATGAGAACGCGATGAACCGAGTATTTAAAATAAATATGAATTATAATTTTTAAATTTTTATATAAATTACAAATAACCAAATATAATGTTAATTTTTTTTTATATCATATAATTTCCAAAATCTTGTAAAATGTAATATTCTTTGACATATAATAGATTGATTATATAATCCATTATAATATTTTCTAAGTTTTATAAAATATTGTACACAATATTATAATATATGTACTTTTGAATTAATTAGCATTTGTGTAATATTTGAAATTGATAAATTATCATATTATTGTTTTATAAATGGAAAATAGTGGAAAATTATGTGTACCAATTTAAAAAATGTTTATTTTAAATAAATGAAATAATCTCATTATAAAGGACATAATGAAACATCGTAATTTCTTTAAATAGTTAGTGTGGACAGATAAAAAAGAAAATTCTATAATCATATCATTTATATATCCAAAGGCTAGGTTTTCATCAAACCTTCATTATACCAAGGTTTTGGGTGTACCATATTATAAGCTCACATAAAAGGGCCTCCAGAAAAAGCAGAACCCTAGGAAGTGTTATCAGTGTTTGGAGAGTTGGAGTTTGTTTCAGGCTGAGGCAATGACACGACCTTTCGGTGTGAAGGGGAAGAAGCGCAAGCACTCCCAATCCAAACAGAACTCAGAAGAAGAACACCCACAACCGCCACCAAAGAAAGTTGTTGCCGCCAAAGAGAGCAAAGAACCATCATCACCACCACAATCAGAATCTGCACCAACAGAAGAAGATGAAGTGAAAGTTGTTGCCGCCGAAGAGAGCAAAGAACCATCACCACAACCAGAATCTGTGCCAACAGAAGAGGATGAATTGAGTGGTATCCCAATTGCTCCCAGTGAGAAAGAAAGTACCAAACCTAATGTCATATTCATTCTGGAAAGAGCTTCTCTTGAAGTCGCCAAAGTCGGCAAGGTTCTACTCCCTACTCTTCTATTTCTCATTCTCCTTTTCTTTTTTACTTTGAACTTTCATTCAATTCTTTGTCTTTTCTTTGTTTTTATGGCACTGCAGACATATCAGTTGTTGAACTCCGATGACCATGCCAATTTCCTTCGCAAAAACAACAAGAATCCTGGAGATTATAGGCCGGACATTACTCATCAAGTAAAGTTTTCTCCAAATACATCATACTCATTACTCCTTAGTATGAATTTTGCATTTGAAATGACTTGATTGAGGTTACGCTGTTAAAATGATCCATTCTTTTTTGTAATTATACGTGTTTTTGTTTTTATTTTTTCAGTCTCTTTTATCTATTCTGGATAGCCCATTGAATAAAGCTGGAAGATTGAAAAATGTTTATATCAAAACGGAGAAAGGTGTTCTTATAGAGGTTAAGCCGTTTGTTCGAATTCCTAGAACATTCAAACGTTTTGCTGGTGTTATGTGTAAGTCTTTGCTATTTTATTTCCTAGGCCTCACTTTCTGGGAGGAAAAAGTAATGAGCTTTCATCATGTTTCTTCTAAACTTTTACTACCCTGCAGTGGAACTGCTTCAAAAGCTGAGCATATCTGCTGCTGGCAAGCGCGAGAAACTCCTCCGAACAATAAAAAATCCCGTGACACAGTATTTGCCTGTCAACTCACGAAAAATAGGTTTGTTTTGTTCTTGATTGTTGCTTGTGTTTACTTGTTTGTTTTTTGAACTGCTGGAGGATTCCAACTCTTTAATGTTAAAATCTGTGTTTTAACTTTTCTTTTCTGATAAATTCTTTTATCAATATAATTCAAAATAGTAAAAGTGATAGTCTCTGTTGAATTTCAGGTCTATCATATAGTTCAGACAAGCTTGTAGATATGGATGACTATGTATCAAAGATTCCCAGCAATATGGACCTTGTTTTTGTGGTACTTTCACCAGTTCAACTTTCAATTTCTTTGTTTATTTTTTCTGTGGATGCTTAGCAGTTAATATATTCTAATTTCAGGTAGGAGCAATGGCCCATGGGAAGGTTGAGACAGATTATACCGAAGACTACATAGCAAGTAAGATTATCCATACATATTTTTTTATCTACTATCATCTTAGTAATTATTTACATATTCCCGTGGTGACACTTGGGTTTTGGCTTCATTGGTTTTCTTTTATCGTGTCTTTGTTTGATAAGTGTTTGCTGATGGTCGGGTCCCTTTGTGTGTAAACTTTGTATTTGTTTTGGGGACCTGATAGACTTTTATTTTTAATTTTGTTGATATTTGTCAGTTCAAATTTCTAAACAATGAATGAAGAGTTTCATGAAATTTTGTTAAAATATAATTGGTCACGCCACCTGATCTCCATAATGCGTAAAAAGTGAACTATTTGATGCAAAGCACTTTAACTACTAAATGCAGGTTTGTGAACAAAATCTCACTGTTGAACCATGCTAGCTTAGCTTTGATAATACCGGCAAACACAAATATATGGCTGCTCAGCCTGTTATTGCTGTCTCCCACTTTGGTTCGTCTTTTGCATTTTATGCAGAATTCTAAGTGTGTTTGGAATCGGTGAAATTCAGTTTCCATTGTTGGAAGCTAACTTATGCTATAAATGACTAGTCTGTTTAAAATAGGGTGTTCTCTTTGAAGCCAACTTACTGTTGTTCGAATTATCAGAGCTCATGCTTAAATCGAACTGAATTTGAATGGTAGAAGTTGTTGTTAAGCTGAGTAAAAGCCTCCTGGCCGAGACACCCTACTGATTATTTTCATTTACTGTTACAATTTGTTGTCAAAACTTGTAGTATATAATAAATATGCAGAATGCTACCTCGCATGATTATTTAACATGTATCAGTCAGGATATTCTTATTTCTTACATCATAGTGTGTTTCCTGATTGCAGTTTCTGGGTACCCTCTAAGTGCTGCTTATTGTATTACAAGGATTACTGGTGCCCTTGAGAGAAAGTGGAAGATTTTGTGAAACGATTTACTAATTCGAGTTCCACAGTCAATTTATGTAATATCAGGGTAGGGTCTTGTCTTAGCAGACGTATAGGAAATACAATATAAGTTATTTTTTCCTGAGGTATTTTTAGGACCAGATCGATGTTTCACTACTGTATTTGAATTAAATGTTTAATGTATTATTTTGCTAGAGGAAGCTTTCTTAACAGAGCTTATTTGCTCTGAGATACGTGGTTTGGGAGTCACTTTTTCCTGGTTCCAAGTTATTCTCTTACGGCTGATCTTGCTCTTACTCTTTCGTATATATTTTTACCTTTTTAGTGAATATATCATCTTTATCAGACAGATATAATTTTCATATAATCATCTTAAAAGTTTCACGTTTATTGAAAATTAAAACCATTAGTTAACTAAAATTCTTTCAGAGACTGTATAGCTGCAGAAAATTTTGGATGGGAAGAGTAAATTGTTTTAGACTGTCATAATTTATTTCTTATGAAGTTTAGTCAACATGATTTACATAACTTTAAATTTTTTTAAAATGTTACCCTACTCTTGTAATTTGAGAAACAAATTATCCCATAAAAAGTTAAATTTCAGATCAAAAGTAAATCTCAACTTTAAGATGATTCATATATAAAATAATTATTTCTAAGTTCTCTTTTGAAGTGTTTTCATGTATAGAAACGTGAGACTAAACACTGAAACTTCTTTTTTATTCATCTGAACAGTAAAGGTAAAGCCTGTAGACAGAATGAAGAAACATCAATGTATCTGCATCACTTTGTTTAGCAGTGAAAATTCTTTGTTTAGCTCCATACTTGGCTTCAGGGTGATCATGTTGTAAATAGGCATTTCAATATCTGTTGATAAGTTCTCAGATTAGTTATTCCAAAAAAGGTCACCATGGTGATTCTTGGTAAACCATAAAGTAAAAAATGGAATGAAATTCAAATATGATTGGAGCAAATGCATACGTAGGGAAGTGAGGCAAAATACAAAAGCTAATATTTAGGATAAATATAAAAAAGTTTAAAAAGATCAACACATAACAATATAATGTGTTCCACTCCATTATTTTTTTTTTAGTTTCATCCATTCTGTAATTTTTGCGTTAATTTATAAATATTCTGAAAATGAGAATTTAAACCTTGGAGCAAAATTTACGCACATTAAGCACTGTTTTTTTTTATTAAAAAAATAGTATATAGGTAAGTATATACAAGACTAAGTGGATAATTAAGTTTAATGTACAAATATGTTTGACTTTTACGTTGTTATTAAATAATAAAACGTGATGTGCAGTAAAAATTGATTGAGTTTGATCATAAGGAATTAATTACATCGAAAGTGATTCCTGTTGTGATTTTTGATCGATGAAAAGAAGTTAAAAAAAAAAGAAAAAAGGAAAGGGCGTTTTCGTAGAAGCTGAAGCGGAAGAGGAAAAGAAGAAAAAGTATAAACAGTGACGCGTTTGGAGATGGGAGAGAAAATTGAAATGCGTGAAAGTTATGAAGGAATAGCCTTACGAAGGAAGAAAGCAATCTGAGAGTGATAGCTGATTGACATAAGCCTCAGCTGCTTCATCTTCCCAACCCCAATCGGAATCGGAATCGGCATGGTCCAACCGGCGATGACGCAGTTCCTCAACTCCGTTCTCTCTCAGCGTGGCCCCTCCGCCGTCCCTTACTCCGAGGACACCAAGTGGCTCATCCGCCAGCACCTGGTGGCGCTCACCGCCGCCTTCCCTTCGCTCGAGCCCAAAACGGCAGCCTTTACGCACAACGACGGTCGTTCCGTCAACCTCCTCCAGGCCGACGGCACCATCCCCATGACGTTCCAAGGCGTCACCTACAACATCCCCGTCGTCATCTGGCTCATGGAGTCCTACCCCCGCCACCCGCCCTGCGTCTACGTCAATCCCACGCGCGACATGATCATCAAACGCCCCCACCCTCACGTTAACCCTTCTGGTTTGGTTTCCGTCCCTTACTTGCAGAATTGGACCTACCCTAGTTCCAACCTTGTCGATCTCGTTCTCAATCTCAGCCTCCACTTCGGTCGCGACCCTCCCCTCTATTCCCAGCGCAGACCTAACCCTAACCCTAATCCCAACCCCAACCCCAACCCTAATCCAAATCCTCACCCTCACCCTCACCCCCATCCCAGTTTCGGAAACTCTTCCTCCAATTTATCTTCTTCCACTTCTTCTTCATCTGGCTACCCGCACGCTCAACCCCCCTCTAGGCCATACCCTCCTTCCCCTTACCCTGCTCCCGCTTCCAGGGTTCAGGCCACTGAGGATCCCTCTGAGGTTTTCAAGCGGAACGCGATTAACAAGCTTGTGGAGATGGTTCATGGGGACGTTTCCGCGTTGAGGAAGACCAGGGAGGGTGAGATGGAGGGGCTGTTTAGTTTGCAGGGCGTGTTAAAGCAGCGGGAGGAGACTCTCAACAAGGGGTTGAAGGAGATGCAGGAGGAGATGGAGGCTCTGGAGCAACAGTTGCAGATTGTGTTGATGAACACTGATGTTTTGGAGGGGTGGTTGAGGGATAACCAGGGGAAGAAACTGGGCGGTTTGGACAATCCTGAGGATGCTTTTGAGTGTGCGGATGTACTCTCCAAGCAGATGCTTGACTGCACTGCCGCTGATTTGGCTATCGAGGACACTCTTTATGCGTTGGATAAGTCTCTTCAAGTGGGAGCTCTGCCGTTTGATCAGTATTTGAGGAGTGTGAGGGGGCTATCCAGGGAACAGTTCTTTCACCGGGCCACCACGGCGAAAGTTAGAGTGGCCCAGTTGCAGGCTCAGGTTGCCAATATGGCTGCTCGGAATCACCATTATGGTAGCTGACACTTGAAGCGTTTTATAACTTTCTTTGTTGGTGATCCAGACGTTGAGATCTGCCATTGTGAGTACAGAACTATAGATTGCTATTTGTTGCTTCCCTTTGAGTCTGTGCTTGTAGGCGATAGCATGAATTGGTCATCCTTATAGTTACAGCCTTCAACAACTTGAAATTGTTAACCAGAGGCTGAACCATCGTTCTTATACAGTCTTAATAATACGATTTTCTTGAAATTTTGGTTTGAGGGATTGTCTGCTCAATCTTTTTATGTATAATTTTATTGTTTAGGAGTGTACATGCTTATGAATCATAGATTTGTTCCACCTTGTATTTTAGAACAATGGGTATATTACCATTGATATATACTTTTTTGTGCTTCGATTGCTTTCGTTCTGGCGCATGTCAATAGTTAAATATGAAGACACTTTTTATGCTTTGTTTGAGGGAAAAATTGTTTGATGCGAATTGTTTGAGAAGAACTGTACACTTCAGTTCATGTCTTATGACCGTCAATAATTCCTCGGGGCTTCTTTGAATTTGGCGAATACCCACAAGGTCTAGTTAGAATTGTCATTCCTATACCCACCGGCTTGGACCAACATAACGATGATGCTAATTTGGAATTAGATGTGGTTTAAGCTGGCAGTATAGTGTTTCAGTTTCTTTTTTAAACTAATCCTCTGTGCAAGCAATGCTGGTAGTATTGGGTTTTTACGCTGCACACTAGAACGCATGATTCTGGTGCTGTTTATAGAGTTTTCATATTTTCATTTGACTGTAGATTGCTATTATCATAAGTTTTTATAGTCATTTCATTTTTCTCTTTCAAATATGTTCTTGTGAAACAATTTTATTAGAACACGTGATTGATGTTTGTGAATCAACTGTGTGCATGTACAGTTCTGTAGTGTATTTGGTTATTTTATAGGGCAGAGGAATGTAAATATCTGAGTTCAATGAACATACACACGCTTTCCAAGTTCAGACAATTTCAAGAAGAGTGAAACTTGCTTTGTTTAGTTCTGAAATATCATCAGGATTGTTAGTTTGGTCATTTATTCCTGTTGTTAGTTGGATTTTATTGATGCTGGATCAATGGATCAATGCTTACAGAACTTGGCACAGATGTATATCATGATTCCATTTATGGGGTCTAAAATATGTGTATGAATCAGTGATCTCAGGATTATTACTTATATAAGCACAATTTCTTGCTAAAAATTCATGAAGTGAAGTTGGTCGCCTAAATTCTTTCTCCTTTTTTTTCTGAGAGGTGCTAACAATACACTTTTCACCGTTGATCATATTTTAAAAAAATTATGAGTGAAATTCT
>Ga0214542_1001410_pt1 | contig 49154 bp, 25 predicted proteins | sample CNSS1metaG_FD_160096 | JGI IMG/M metagenome (GOLD analysis project Ga0214542, IMG submission 160096) | Root nodule microbial communities from cowpea collected in UCLA plant growth center, Los Angeles, California, USA - CNSS1 | ecosystem: Host-associated > Plants > Roots > Nodule | place: USA... | reverse complement strand
ATAAATATACTTTTATTTTGTTTATTAAATTAATAACATTACAATATCATCAATTATTAATATAATTCAAAAAATGCGTACACACAGGCGCGATAGCGCCTGTGTTTACACTAGTAATATATAAAGAAGATTTCCTTTTTTGTGTCCAAATTTCATAATGCCAATTTTACCCTTTATAATATAATTATTTATTAAGTTTTTTTAAAATTAACTATTATTTTTACCTATTTTCTATAAAACTGTTTATCTTTTTTTTTATTCATTAACAATTAATCTCTCTATTCATTTTACTTTATTTTTAACTTAATAACATTACGTTATTATCACCTACTAACATATTATCATTCATACTTAAAAGATTCGTACATATAGACACGATAACACATGTATGCTAGTAATAATAATGATAATAATATATTTAAAAAGAAGAGCAACAGCATGTGAAACATGTAAAAGAAAAGATAAGTCATGACTGGTGCAAGCACACGAACCTATCTTCACTTAATCTGATAGTTGAATAAAAGTATGTATTTTGTTATATCAATAATATCTATACTGAGTTTCATATAAAAGAACAATGTAAAGTATTAATATGCACATGTAAATATTTTTATTATGCACCGTATAAATATGAGTCCGATATTTTTTTTAATTCTTTTGTGTTGTTCTCTGCTATGTTGAATATTAAAAATATATTCTTTTAATATTTTAAATATAATTTTAATATATTTTAAAATTTTAAAATTGATGATCATCCGTATATTGTAAGGGCATAGCAGAACAACATAAAAGAAATTAATAAAAAATTCAAACTCGTTTAAATATCCTGATATTATAACAAAGTTAAATTTGATATAATTTTTTTTTAAACGTGCAGGATGAATAAATAGTTGGCAGAAAGTTACAGAGATAAAGATGGTGATTGTTGCGGGGTTTTGTTTGCTAGTAAAATGTATTTGTCACAGTCCATTTGTCTCTTGTTTTCATCATCATCATCTTCTCTCTGTTTTAAATGTTAGGTCTAACTATCCACCAACACGAGCACCTTGCCAAAATTTGCAAACTTTTCTCTCTCTCTCTTACTCAAAACAACCAAGGAAAAGCTTGCATTATAAAATGCAAAATTGATATCGTCCTTTTGCTTTAACTTACCAGATTAAAAAAATAGGTTATGCTATCTTAAGTAATTTTAATAATTATAATTGTAACTTATGTTTACCTAGAATAGATATATACTTTGTTATCTCTATAATATTTTTAATATATATATATATATATATATATATATATATATATATATATATATATTTGTTCCGGTCAAGATAAGATTTTATTAATCAAAACATCTAATATGTCTTTTTCTTTTTTTTTTCTAAACCCTAAACCATAAATAACTCTTATATTTGATTTTCTTGACCTTTGAGCTTCCCTTTTTCTTTATTCATTCTCTTACATCTTATTTGTTGGGATCACAAATACACACAAAGTAAAATAACAAGAATACAAAAAATTTACGTGGTTCGGCCAAAATACCTACCTCTACAATGAATGCATTAGGTGTTATTTTTGATTGATGAATTAGTTTTAAAATTGCATGAGTATTTATGAAAAATATATCGAGTAAACGGGTCAAGCCCAATAAACCCTTCAGACTCCACATACTCAACAATCTCCCACTTGAAGGTTGATCACATCAACTGCACTCCAAAGTAAATCTAGTAATCCTCAAAATTGTAAAACCTCCAAACTAGTGTGATGCCTTCTCAACAATTAACCATGAAGGCTCGTTGAAGTTATGCAAAGCTTCAACTTCTCAATAGTAACCACCTTGGTTAAAAAATATGCAAGATTCTTTGACCTACGGATCTTCTCCAAGAACAAAGTACTATCACTAATTAACCCTCTAATGAAATGGTATCTCAACTAGATGTGCTTTGACTTTGCATGGAACATAGGATTTTTAGCAAGATGAATGACACACTGACTATCAACATAGATAGCATTGTCACACTACTCCTTACCCAACTCCTAAAGAAAATTCTTCAACCAAATCATTTCCTTACATGATTTATATCTAGCCACGAGACATAAGTTTGCTTCTTCATTTCCATCTTGAGATGAACTACTTGTTGAATCATCATTATCTTCTCATGCAATGTAAGCACATCTTTCCTTGGGCTTGTTCTCCTTTCTCTTGTTAACATATTTCTCTTTTCCTTGATTAATGTTTGCACATTCAATTTGTATATATGTCCTTGCTTACCACAATTATAACAAGAGAAACTATGAGTGTTATTTGAATCATTATATTTAGATTTGCCTTTCTTTTGGTTACCTTTGTAACCTTTCCTTTTGAGATACGTTTTAAACCTTTTAACAGTAAATTCCAATTCTCATTTTCACATGATTCAGCCACCTCTTCCTTGTTTTTATCACTCTTTTTGGTGCTAGACTTCAAGGTTATGTTCTTCACCTTTTTTCTCATTTGACTCTTGCTCATTTAGCCTATTCATTTCCATCTCATGCTCTTTTAACTTTCCAAACAGTGCAACAATAGTCATAGTGGATAAATTCCTTGATTCTGAGATGGTTGTGACTTTGGGTTGCTAACTTCTATCAAGACATTTTGAAACTTTGATATTTAGCTCATCTTTGTCAAAATCTTTTCCCTAACCTATGAGGTGGTTGACAATGTGTTTGAACCTCTTTTGAACTTCCGCAATTGATTCATGTTGTTGCATCTTGGAAAACTCATATTTTTGTATCAAAACATGGTTCCTAACTCTCTTCACATCATTAGTTTCCTCATGTGTGACTTTAAGTATATCCTAATATCCTTTGCACTTTTATATTGAGAAACTCTAAAGAACTTGTCAATGTTCAATGAAGAGGTTAGGATGTTGTTTCTTGTACAGTCCTATTGAGAAAGCTTTCTTTCTTCCTCTGTCCAAAGATTCCATGGCTTGCCACGCTACTTATTATCCATAACATGTTTAGGAATGAATGGTCCATTCATAATTGCATTCCAAATTCATTTTTCAATTGGTTCAATGAAAATTTTAATTCAAATTTTCCAAAATTGATAGTTAATGCCACTAAACATAGGATGTCTGTGTATAGAAGTACCTTCTCCAAAAGGAAGTTATTTTTAACCATTTTTCAGAAAAAGAAAAACATTTAGGATCAAACTTGAATACTTTTCAAGAACCTAACTATAATACCACTTGTAGGTTTAAAATGACTTTCTTAGCCAAGAATATGGGGTTGAATTGGTTGAGTACTTAAGAATATGCTCAATTAAAACTTATTAAAACACCTTCAGTTTGAAATAAAATGACTAACAAATCAGAAGTTAATTGCTGCAGGACCATATATTTTAGTCAATTGAAAAACAGAAACAACAGATTGATTTGTTCATACAGTATGATTTAACATATTGAAATATAAAATCAACATAGTGATATTCTAGTAAATTCTGCATAAGAACACAAATCACAATAATCACTCAAACAGCATGTATTACCATACAAGATTGTTTTCAATTGATATATTAAACTTAGTTGCATCACCATATTACATCAAATCACACAAAAACCTTACAAAGATTGATTAAATAAGTTTTCTTGAAGATTAAATGAAGAACAAGGTAAGGAGGAGAGAACCACACAATTATTTTTATATTGGTTCTCTCAAATATGAGCTACATCAAGTTTATCAGGACAACATGAGCATAACAATGCACTATATCAAAAGAATTACACAATTTCACAAAGATTACACTTTTCAATTAAACAAAAACACTAATATTCTTGAATCCCACAAGAATCTCAACCGCTGCAAAACTAGCAAGATCCCACTTACAAACCTAGAACCACACCAAGAAAGACCCAAAAGCGCAAGAATAACGAAAACTTGGTGGTTCTCCCTAGCCAACCAAAATATGTCCATCAATGCTTCAAAACCAAGCAAAAATTTACTCCAAGATTCAAAAATCTTTACTCACAAGTTGCACACTCTGTAATCTAGAGAGAGTGTTTTCCAAATTGGTTTCATTGTTATACCGCTCTAAAATCACAAAAGTTGCTCCATTCTCTGAAAGCCCAGTTATTATAGTTTGCACATAACTGAATTCAACAGGTTGATTTGTTTGTACAATCTATTACTTTCACTTAAGTAAGTGAAATCATTTGATTGCATAACAATTCAACTGATTGAATACATTCATACCAAAACTATATGCAACAAGCCTTTTAACCTATTAAAACCATTTTTATCATATTTAAAAGGACAAACACAAGAAAAAATACATCTACATTATGTCATACAGTCTACGAATTGAGTCCAAACTTCAAGCTTTGTGATCTTCACATCGATTTCAGATTCGATACACCCCAAGCTTGATTAACAACGAATCACTTCAATTCTTCATTAAGTCTTCATCAATCACACATGATTACATGTACTGGCTTCATCAAATCCATGCACTAAGGTCACTTATGCTAACACTATGTTATGGAGAGATGGTATAAAAAATGACTGTGTATTGAAAATGGTATAGGAATTTATGTTGTCATATGTGGAGGACTTTGTTCTTAAGATTTGATTATGCAGAGTGGGATGTTGTTTGACATGTGTAGAACCTCTGAGTTTAATTCAATACACTAAGTCTTCTGAAAATAAAGTTAAGCGAACTAGTTTATTTGAACTATAATGTATTGTGATGTGAGCATAAGCCAAGTGGGTTGATAGATTTATATACTTGGATTTGATTGGTTATGTTGTATGATGCTCATATATGTATATAAATATAACATGTTTCATAAACCAACTAGCTTACCCTATTTTATTTCTATGATTGTGATATTTGTCTATTATGATCGTGTGTTACACAAGAGTAAGGGATGGTATAGGTTGGGATGTGCAACGATAAGGTGTGTTGATGTTGTGGTAGAGGATATAAATGTATATAATATGTTTTGAAAATCGTCAAATATATATACATATATATATATATATATATATATATATATATATATATATATATATTGCCTGCTATTACAAAACTGATGAAATAATTAGTAGTATTATAACTACTAATTAGAATCACTACAATAACATGCTTTAAAAAAAATAAAATAGTAATATTTTGTATTGTATTATATATTACAATTCCTTTATTTTATTCAAGAATTGCATATTGGGCGTGAAATATCATTTGTTGAAATAATGTAAGACCCTAGAAATTTAAATAATTAAATAAATAATTATTTAATAAATGCGGGTAGTAGGAGTCTTTATGGCATTTAATGTGGTTTGTTATGAAGTGGAAAAGTACTAGCTCAAATGTTTGAGAGTACTTGATTGTGTGAGAGGATTTGAGTTTAAGTCCTATGTATGTCATTTATATGTTATTTTAATAAGTATATTATTTTAATGTTATGTTTGAACGTGAGTAGTGATAATGTAATCCTAAAATTATAGGAATTACCATGAAACATGAATTGTTTGAATTGGTTGTGCACTTGTTTTGTGCTTGAATGGTTGTGGGTTCAAACCTTGTTAAGAACGAATTAAACTTTCTTTTTGCCAAATTTTCTTTTGGCAAGAATATGAAAGGGCAGAGAAACCCTAGCTACAAGAAGGGCAACCTAGAAAGGCTGGGAAGGCAGCCAATAATGGTCTTTGAATGGCCATTAACACCTAATTCAAAGCCATTTTCGTTTTCCCTAGCATTAACAAGCTTTAAGGCTTAGTTAATGGTCTAATTAGTGTAGTTTTTGGAGAAGAAAGAGAGAAAACGTGAAAGGGTAGAGGACAAACGAAATTGGCAGGGAGTTTGAAGGTGATTTTTAGTTGAATTGATCAAAGCATCAAGTGCATTCGGAGAAGGCCAATGCTAGACTAGTGGTGGCACAAGAGAAGTCTCAATTCTTTCAAGTGAGTAAGAATTATCCAGGTAAGGGAAGTTACTTCTTGTGTTTTAATCGCGTATGAATGATTATGCCTTGCCATGATATGATTGCATGGATTTCCCTTTTTCTTTTAAGCTGTTTACGTAAGTTTCTGGGTTTCTACCCAGAAACCGCTTGGCGGGCATGAGGATGCCGCCAGGCGACGCATCAGTAGTGGCCCAGTTACTGGGTTCTGGTATGAACCGTCTGGTAGACCATGAATTTCCGCCAAGCGATGAAAAGCTATTCTTGGTTGTTTGTGTTTTTTTATGCAGGAGTCCTTGTGACTTCTGGAATTTACTGTTGGAAATTTTATGTAATGACAAAATGTTATCAATTGAGTGAAACCTTGACTATATAATAACTTGTTTGGTAATGGCAATTGGGTGATCATGGAATTGAGAGAGGGGCTGAAAGAGGACAATTAGGAAATAGATTCCAACATCCAATTATTATTTAATCGTGGCATCACTTATGCCTTTATATTTCTGGGATTGCATATAAATTCAACCTATTGTATGACAAGACGAGATGGCAAGGAAGCAAGGGATATTCGTACAACGAATAAACTGGGAATTTTCCAAGAATTTGATACGCCGCTTGGTGGCACGTGTTCTGCCGCCATGCGATAGCTAGAATTTTCCAACTTGACAGTATTGGTAGTACATGGAATCATGATTTGGGTATTAGTCTGTGATGCGAAATTTGGAAGAACGGGAATATTATGCTTAAGTCTTAATAAACCAAGATGTAGAAACGAAAAGTGTATGAAATTGATGGTCATATTAGGATATGTGAGAGGTAATATGGATATGGAATTTAAAACAGAACAAAGGCTAATGGTAATTGGGATTGTAGGAACTGGGAGGATAAGATTTTAGTGGGATATATATTTGAAGACGTTGGAAGATTGTAATGTGGTAGGTTAAGGAATTCACTATGAATTGTGTAACTTAATTGGGAGGTAATTAAGTGAAAAGTGTGGGAATCATTGTAATGTAGTGGAAGTAGGCTGTCTAATTGTAAGGTATTGGATTGGTAGCCTTTCCATAAGCTTGATTGAGTTGTTATGCAATGATACAGTACTCGGTAAAAATTATAGGTCTTGAATAAAGGGATTGACGGTTATGAATTATAGGCACTTGAATCATATAAGGATGGCGGATTACCAAGAATTTAACCTGGATTGACAAGTGTATATATGGGTTTTTGGGAAGTACATTAGATTATAAGTTCAATCTATTTTAGGTGCTAAAACCAGTTGAGTTTTGCTACTGGTATAGCGCCTAGCGGCACGGGTGTGATTGTTAGGTGATAAGAGCAGTAGGGATGTTCCTGCAACGTGTGGCGCCTAGCGGCAATGTGTGCTCCGCCAGGTGATAGACCATGAAACAATGGGTTTGGGAAAGGTCTAGCACTTGGCGGCAATGGTGTTCCACTAGGCAGTCTGCACATGAATTTCGCCTGGCGACGCTTAGGTTGCGCCAGGTGATAGTGCTGCAGGCAGTGGCTTGCGTGTATTGCTTGTACGCATTAATGCGAGACTTGGATCAGGAGATGTTGTGCCATGGGCAGGTAGGTTCATGGATGGTGGTGAACACATGATGATATGAGCGGGGAGGTTCATATCCTGTTACTCTCGTGTGGGGATACGAGCGGGTAGGTTCGTATGTTTCGTGCTAACACTTGAGAGATGCTGCGAGTGAGGAGGTTCGTAGCTGGTGGATCACGTGTGTTGGACTATGGACGGGTAGGTCCGTAGATTAGGACTACGAGCGGAGAGGTTTGTAGAGCAGGACTACGAGCGGAGAGGTTTGTAGAGCAGGACTACGAGCGAGGAGGTTCGTAGAGGCAAGACCACGAGCAGGCATGTTCGTGTGAGCATCATAAATCCTAAGTCCATGGCTAACCTTTTTGTGTGAAGTAAAGGTTGAAAAGCCTTGGGGTACTAAGGTCTTGGCCAAGAAGTAACTAGAATAATATAGCTAGGTGTGTTTTGATATTATTAAATGATGTGTTAATTAATTTATGAGCTCACCCTTTCTGTTTGTGTTTAGCGATGATCATGTGATTTGTCACACGGGAACAAATGATATTCCAGATGATACTGTTGACGCATAGCTACAGAGAGAGGGATAACAGGGAACCTTTGACTAGAGATTTTATTTATGTTTTATTTTTTTATGCAATCGCTATTTTGGAACTTGTAATAACATTATTACTCTAGTTTCATTTAAATTATGGCGCATTGAATAATGTTTTAAATCTTCCCGCGTTTGGGAATAATAAAATTATGAGATTTCTCTTTAAAGTATTATTTATTTATTTTAATTAAGTAATTTTCAGTAGGGATGTTACAAATAACATGTATAATCACAATAAAAAATTATATAAAAATCATAAGAAAGGTCACTTATGAAGAAATTATAATGAGTGTAATATATATACATATATAAAGTATGATTTCAAACAAATTAATTCGTATAAAATAAAATCTCTTTGATTTATTTAAATTTTTTGTTAGTCTAAAAAAAGTTGCTTCAATGACGATAAAACACACTCATATTACACAGGTTATTTTTAACATAAATATCAATTAAAGGTCATTATATTACTTAAAGAAGTAATTATTGTTTGAGTGGTACTCATTATTAAAACAAAGTTAACTAGCTTCATCTTATTCAAGCTACATTTTTGTCGTTTTAGCAATATGATATACCATTTGAGCATTACACAAATGCTTGAGTGATGTGTCTTTGGAGTAGAGAGAATTACTTTGATCTCATCCTCACTTAAACTATAACAAGTCAATTGAGCAACAACTCATATCACTTAAGCGACATAAATAGTATTTAGGCAATATGACTCTTTGTTCATATTAAAATAATTTCCAAACCTCACCATTACATCAACTTTTCATCGCTTAAGTGATTTGGTTTCACTTTAACTGTAGGAATTTTAAAGGATAGAGAATATATGTGACACCTTTTTCGCTCAAACTCCAAGCCACAACTTGAGCGAGGTGAACTATTGCTTGAGTGACAACCTTGAGCAATAGTATCATGCACCTAAGTTAAAGGACATCACTTGAGTGACAACTCAACACTCAAGTGTCATATGTTAAATCAAACAAAATGACATATTCACAAATAAGTTTTCTTAAACTATATCTAATGATTTAATCTACTCTAAAAAGTTTTAAATGTTTTTTTACACTCTTATGTTATGCAACATTTGTTGGCAGTATCTCAAATATGCAGGATAATATAAAATATTCACGTTAAATCAATTGTTTCCATAAAGATGGTACATTTAGTCAATCAATTTTTAGAACTATTGGATGAATTTTGATATCGTAATCCTACAAAATTTGCAACAATTTATTATAGCAATTAATCTATGATGGACAAAGCTCTATAAATTTCACACATGCTTTGTTGTTTGGGTCATCAAATTTTTTTTCTTTTAAAGTATACTTACCATTAGAGTTTGTGAGAGTGAGGGTTTCAAACTAAAAAACATATTAAAGGATTCTCGTTGCAATGACAATGGTTGGGTGTTAGTACTTATTCCTTTTTCTGTATTAGTTTTACCATTTGGTATTAAAACAAGGTTAAATACATTTACCTTGTTTTGAATCTGTTGCAGTTATCCTTTTGGATTCTTTATTTGTGTTTTTCTTTGTGTTTAATGTCAAACCTAATATTGTCGGTGTTGGAGGTGTCGCCGTTTATGAGGTGACACTAACCCATTGTTTGGCGTTGCAGTTATGGGTATAAAGGGTCTCAGAGCATCAATACTACGACCCTTCGAGACTTTGTCGGAATCGTTCAAAGGAGTCTGAAAATTGTTTTGTGTATTCATGTAGTGTGGAACACTACCACTTGCTTATGGAAATTGACACCCCCATTTCCTTTTACAGTGGATGTGTTGATTATTCTGTGATTGGAGATGAATTAAACATTTATATTTATAAAACCCAAAAAGGCTTTGGAATTATAATGAGGAGTATATAACTTTGTTTTATATCCATATTTTAACATGAAATATTTTGTTAGTGTGATGGTCAAGTAATGCATTTTTTTGAATTATGGCATGGGTTAAGTAAGGATTGACATATGATTGTTCTCTTTAAATATATTTGATAAAAAAAAAAAACCCTTCATATAAAACTAAAGAAAATATCCCTATATGATTTTGTACGTAATATATGATTTTGTACAAAACCAATATTATGGTTGGACACAATTATTTTCTAAAAAAATTCAAGCTTTGAACCCATTATTAGATAGCACCATAGGGGTTAATATAAATTATATGTTACATATTTAATTTGTACATATGAATATTATTATTTATTTTGATTTTAGTATTAATAATGTTGATGTAAATATTAATTTTAAATGTTTGGAATGCTTGGGAGGTGGATATAATTTTAATAAACTAGAGAGTAGTCACAACATCTCTGATTAATTTATATTTATAATAACATAATAAACATTAATTATAATTAATTATATGTATTGTGATGAATTTTTACCCATGAATTTTTCTACATTTATATGATTAATTAGGATGAAATATTGGATTATATTTATCAAATTGTCCACATGAATTAAGAAAAGGAACATAGTCTAATAGTTTTATAATTTGGTTATGTAAATCTAATTGAATAAGACTTTAGCCCACAAACAAGTTTTATGTCACTAAATTCACTTATTAAGACATGTTTATATATGTAAAACAATATTTTTATCATTTGGTTATATGAATCTAATTGAGTAAGACTTTAACCCATAGACAAGTTTTATGTCCCTAAATTCACTTATTAAGACATGTTTGCATCTGTAAAACATAATAATTTTATCATTTGATTATATGAGTCTAATTGAGTAAGACTTTAGTCCATAGACAAGTTTTATGTCACTAGATTCATTCATTAAGATGTGTTTGCATTGATAAAACATAATGGTTTTATCATTTAGTTATGTGAGTCTAATTAAGTAAGACTTTAGCCCACAAACAAGTTTTATGTCACTAGATTCATTCATTAATACATGTTAGCATTGGTAAAACATAATGTACATTATACTCTCAAATTATGATAATGAGCATGTATTTCAAAATTTACAGTTTTCCGATCTGTGAATATTCCTGATATCCATTGTGGTATTCCCCCTACTAAAAAGGGGATAATTATAAGTTTTGGAAGGAGAAAGTTCTTCTTCATTTGAGTTGGATGGACATTGATTATGCTATTAGAAAACTAGGATCATATCTTTATTACTAAGACCAACACTCCAAAGGTTGTTGATCTCTATGAAAACTAGGAGAGGTTGAAGTATCTCTTTGTGACATTAATAAAAACCAACTTTTCTGCTGGAATTTAAGGTTCTGTTGATGAATAAGGGAGTTGAAGTATCTCTTTGTGACATTACACTCAACCCTCATGAATAAGGGAATTAGCTACTCCTAAACATTCTGAATACTAGAATAAGAATAAAGATGAATACCCCAGCCTTTAGATTGCACCCCTACCTTCTCTCCTTTTAGGTTAATTATTCTTCTCCCCAAAAGAATTATTTTTCTCTCCCCCCGAAAGGGGTTTTTCCCACAAGAGGTGTTTATTTCCTAGAAGGGTTGTTGTTCTTTTACCTTTGTCAAGTCCCTTATTTATATATTTTTCGAATTGGATTGGACCTGTAACTTTGTACTTGATTTTGTATTGGTGTAACCAAATTGATTAATATCTCCTCTTGTTGATTACTTTGATAATCTGATTCTATTGATATTCTTCATAATTTCTTTGATATTTTCACCTATCTGCAAAATATTAAATATGTAAATTGAATACTTATCTTTTCAAATTTTATTAAATAAAACTTGAAATATCTAAAAAGATAAAAACAAATAAAAGATAAAAATAAACAAAAAAATAAAACATGATAATGTTAATTATTAGGGTTTGAAACTGAAAAACACATTAAAGGATTCTTATGACAATGACAATGATTGGTGATTAGTCCTTATTCATTTTTTCGTATTAGTTTTACAAGCTCTTTACTACAACAAGTTTCACATCCAAAAACTTCAAATTATTACCTCCAACAAGTTCAACAAAAACACATTCAACAAAATTTCGATGCTCAAGATTTAAATTCTAACATCCCATTTAATAATCTAAAACCATTAATCAAAACATTTCATATCCAATAATCACCGAGCTTAAATATGCTAGCATGTAAAAGTGATATTACAGTTATCTAAAAATAAGATAAGCTGAAATACAAATTTATACATGTTAGATTCGCAGAGTGAATGGGTACTCAACCAACGACTCCTAAGTCAGTGAGTCCCTGACTTTAGATTCGGCCAACGAGTGAATTCTCGCTCAGCGACTCCCAATTCATTGAGCCTCTAAGTTTTGATTCGTTGAGCGAGTCATCCCTCATCTAGTGAGTCTGCATTATTCTACAGAACATGATTTTGCATAATTATGCCTTCCTAGTCAAGTCTAAGCAATTCAAGAACCTTCATAGACACCAAACACATGCCAAACTTGAATAAACCTCAAACATAAGTACCAAAAACTCTCAACTACAAAACAAACCCAAATTCTTTTTACATGTAACAACCTTTATTTTAAAACATTAATTTCATATAATCATGTATCATTCCATAAATCAACACACCAACAATTCACAACATCATCATACAATATATCAATTCAATATTTCTATAACTTCAAAAAACTTAAATTAGCTTCCCTTACCTATAAGATGACTTAAACCACTCAAGGAATATTAAATCTCCCTTTTAGCTATCAGAACACACTACTCAACCTAAAGACATCACAAACATGATCAGGGGACATCATTAGAACCACTGATCAGCAGAAACTCACATGGAAGACACAGAAGCCACATGTGAGCCAAGAACACTCACATGCGCAAAGATTACCATCAAATCAAGGAAAAAGGTAGAAAATCAACTTACTAAATTTGAGAAATTGATCGGACAGGAGCAGAAAGCTCGACACATGGATCACCCTAATGGTCTCTAATCTTCGAAAATATGAACTCAAGAATGAGAAATCTAAAGAGAAGGGAGAAGGCTCAAAGAAAAGGTTTGTAGAGCGATGATGTATTTATAGATAATGAAACTCATTTATAAAATTTTTAATTAGACTTTTACTTTTTTAATATGAAAATAATTGAGTATTCATTATTTTAAACACTATCAATCCTAAAGTACCATTTTCTAGGTTCTCACATAAATTCTTTTATAACTCATTAATTTCCCTAACTAATAATTGCTTGTTTTTCAAACAATAAAAAGAAAGATGAACACACACACACACACCAAATTTGATAGAAACTTAAGGAAAAACTACCAAATCGAAAACAAAATCATTTAAATATTGAACAATTAAAATAAATACTTTTTCAACTAAAAAAATTGTGTAACCTTGAAACACTTAGAAATAGAGTAAAAATGAGTAAGGATAATGAGACTTTAGAGTAAAAGATAAAATTATCCTAAATCAAGTTTTAATTGGTTGAAAATAACTTATATTTGGCCAATTTCTAACTAGTAGAATATGTTAGTAAAAAGGATGAGAAACTACTTAAGAAAACTAAAGAATAACATAGAGAATAGAAAAATAAGAAAATGATGAAGACAAGGAAAAGAAGGATGGAAAAGGACCATAAATTTGCAAGGAAATAACTCACACCACTATGTTTAAATTGCATAGTTTATTCATCTTTGTATTTGATGGACGTCCTTGGTGGAGGGGGTGGAAGGAAATCCATGGAAGACAGTAAGAAGAAGATGAAGTGCAGCGGGATTGATGATAAATCCATAGAATGCTCTCGGCAATGGAGGTTTTTGGTGAAGATGAAGAGTAAAATTGGTGTTATGGTGTGGAAGGTGGCTAGAGGAGATGACAGAGAAGGATAGCCACTATGCTCTCAAATTAATAGAAGTGTGGAGTGATCTCAACACTAGCATCTATTAGCAATTCAAGAGTAACCATTATAATAGTTGAATGGCTCTATTTATAGGCACATGCCCGACCAAATGAGAAGCAAATGCAATAAAGATGTAATGCAAATGTAACTTAGAGGAGAAGCTTGATTGGAGACCATGTGATGTAGGAGATGAGTCTTGATGATGCCAAGTGGCATGTCACACTCTTTTTGCCCAAGTCACACATTCCATGCTACCATCACATTCTCCTTGCGTGTCTCATGCTTTGCTTGCATCCAAGTGTAGAGAGAGCTAAGGATTCTCGGCCAAAAGAGCAAATTGGGCTCGGCCTAATTGTTCTAAAATGTTCTAACTTATTTTATTGAAAGCAAAGCCTAAACAATGACCCAATCTAATCTACGGCCTTCCATGCATCAACTCATATTTGTATATTTCTTTGGCCCATGTGAATAAAGTGAAAAGTCCATGATTGACTTGATCATCTTGTGAGAGGCCCATGTGGATCTTCTTCATCATGCTTCTAGTGATTGAGCTTCAAGGTGAGCTTGGGTTTGTTGATGGATTTTGGGGTTAGGCTTATTGGGATCACATCAGTATTGTCACTAATTGATCTTAACTTAACAATTGTTTGTTTTTTCGAACAATAAAAAGAAAGACGAACACACACACACACACCAAAATTCATAGAATCTTAAGGCAAAACCACCACGAAATAAAATAAAAAAATCATTTAAAGATTGAACAGTTGAGATAAATACTTATTCAACTAAAAAATTTGTGTAACCTTGAAACACTCAAAAATAGAGTAAAAAGAAGTAAGGATAAAGAGACTTTGGAGTAAAAGAGAAACTTATCCTAAATCAAGTTTTGATTGGTTGGAAATAACCTATATTTTTTCACTTTCTAATTAGTAGAATATTTTACAAAAAAGATAAGACACTACTTAAGAAAACTAAAGACACAATATAGAGAATGAAAAAACATGAAAATAATGAAGACAAGGAAAGAAGAATGGAAAGGGACCATAACTCACACCAATGTGTTTAAATTGCATAATTTATTCATCTTTGTATTGTCACTAATTGATTTAATTAACTTAACAATTACTTGTTTTTCAAACGATAAAAAGAAAGATGAACACACACACTAAAATGCGTAGAAACTTAAGGAAAAACTATCAAATCAAAAATAAAAATCATTAAAAGATTGAACAGTGAAGATAAATGTTTTTTCAACTAATTTTTTTTTGTAACCTTGAAACATTTAGAAATAGAATAAAAAAGAGTAGGGATAAAGAGACTTTAGAGTAAAAGATAAACTTATCCTAAATCAAGTTTTGATTGGTTGAAAATAACCTATATTTGGTCACTTTTTAACTAGTAGAGACACTACTTAAGAAAACTAAAGACATAATATTGAGAATGAAAAAACATGAAAATGATGAAGATAAGAAAAAAGAAGAATGGAAAAGGACCATAAGTTTGCTAGGAAATAACTCATACTATTGTGTTAAAATTGCATAATTTATTCATCTTTGTATTGTCACTAATTGATTTAATCATGTTTATTTTGACTTGTAATATAATAAACAAGTTGGTGTTATGAATGTGACTATTACATGATGCACTGAACCATGATCACATATTGATAAAAGTTGAGATAAAGTTATATATTATAACCCAATACTACACTAATAAATTAAATTATTATCGACATATGAACTTATCTACTTTGAACTAAATGGACAAAATATTTTGTTTATTTATAAGATAGATGATAAAGTAACGTAATTTTTATAATATTATGTCTTTATAGAACTTTTAATTTTAATTGAACACTTTTTACATTTCTTTTAGAGTTTAACCATGCATTAAGTATATTGTATATACATTGTAGTATTGGAGCATTCCTTAATCTTTTGTTTTCAATGTGGTAATTTGTAAGTAGTCATGCCTATGAATGTCTCTTTTGTATTACATTTTGTACAAGCTTAAGGTTTTAGCCAAAAAAACAAACCAAATTTTAGAAAAAGCTCACATATACTACGATTATTCTTGCCATAATCGTTGTTGTTTCGTGAGTTCAACAACGGGTCCTTAAAAAAACCATCAAATACACAAATTGTTCTTTTTTTATTTAATTTGATTATTACAATGATAATCTCGATGTAACTTATTTTTATTTTTTTCCCAACTAGATATTGCTAGCCATCAATGTAATGTCTAAAAATACTGACAACTTTAACTTTAGTTATAGTATATAAGTTACAACGACACCTCCATTAATGATGTTTAAAAAATCATTATCAAAATTCTTTTTTAATTGTTTTTAAAAGCTCTATCTACACTAGTATATAAGCTCTATCTACACTAGTATATAGTAATTTACCGTCCAATAATGTAATTCTCATTCTCAAATCACATACCATAGTACTCGTTTCTAATTTATATCAAGCCAATACAATAGATTCATAGATATCAATCCTAGTGTTTTTATACAAATTGGAATATATTATCAAAATTTAAAATTTTCTTCCAATAAAGTAAATTGAGTTAACTTCAAGAAATTAGTAAAAAAACACTTAGAAAAACTAGGAAAGTCCTAACAATTTTTTTGAAAACCTAATTCATAAACTAAACATATCACTCAAAACCTCAATTAATAGAGATACATATTTTTTATTTAGATCACACACGCAACCCATTAAACCTTGCATGTATGCGGTCAAAAGAACAAAAACCAAAAAATAAAAAATAAAAAAAAAGGAATTAGTCAAAAACAAAATTTGATCAAACTAATTATTCTATACTCTATACTTTATCACCTTCTACAATGACAAATAACTTTCAAATCTAAGGAAAAGATGCGAACTTTATATTTTAGATAAATAAAATAATTTAAATAGTTCATTTTCTATTATATTAAAACTTTATAATTTTTTAAGTAATAAAATATTTATTCTCCATATAATTTAAACTTCTAATTTTAATAGTCTTTAAAAATTAAAATTTATTACCCGCTCTACAAAAGTCTTATCTTTCCCTCAATAACTTCCAACTATTAAGCTTGTCTGATCTAATACTTATCTCTTGACATAATTTAATGTAATACTTAAAAGAACATATAAAAAGATTGCTTTAAGAATCATAACATTATTACTTGTTAGAATGTTTTCTATTTGAATATTGTTACATATTGTCCAAGAAGTGCCACAATATTAGAAAAGAAGAAGATCACATGTCATGGTGGCACGTGGCATGGAACACTGACAGCCAACAACCACTTTATCTGTTTCTCTGTCCTTCCTTCTACTTTTTCTACTTTCTTTTTTTTTTCTTCTCACCCATGCTATTGCTTATTATTAACTCATTATGATTCCCTCTTCCTTCCAATAAATCATGCTCATTTCTCCTTTAATATATTATGCACACCAAAACTTATAATTGTGTGGGGACCGATTTGTGTATAATAGTTAAGTTTAAATTTAAATATGATTAATATATATGGTGAAATTTTTTTTATTGTTAATTGTAATTTTATGAGGAAAGTTATTATGTGTTGACACTGTAAAATAATTTGTATTGTTATCTAAGTAGAAATTTGTCGAATCTCAACATTTTATAGGTACAAGATAAAATAACAAATAATAACTTGTCTATATAAGTGTTTTAATGTTAAAAGACGTTCCCTTTTATAAATACATAAATACAAGAAGTAAAAAGACGGTCTAGTCGTTTTCCCTTTTTTATTTTTCTATAAATTAAACGAGTTTGTAAGAGGCTAAAAAGGAGAAATTAAAATATCATTGATAAAAAAAAATAAACTTTATACTGTGGTTAATGTTCTTATAGGATCAAGTTGTATTCTATAAGTAAGCTTAATCACTCTAGTACTCAGTTGCTGGCTTGAAGTCTTCCTACTCCGATGACAGTGTAGTGGTGCTTGCAAAAGACACTTTGATGTCTAAGTTATCACTAATGATGTCAAGGATTCAAAAAATATTTTAATGTGTAATCAATGCATAGAATAATGTGTTATTTATCCCTTTTTACTTGTGGGTCCTACTTGGAATGGGCTTTTGGGCCCAAAATACATCTTTTAACTATTTCTGGATCCAGTGGCAGTAGGTGAAATTACAAGGAGAACCTTCAATGGTTGCTGGTAGGTAGCTTATGAGTCAATATGAAAGGATACCACATACTTTATGGGGGATTCTAACTATACAATATTTGGTAAGTGGACATGTGGGACTTGAGGGTTGGATACTCTTGGGTCGCTTAGTTAGCTGAGTGGATAGGGTTGGATGCTTGAGGCCGCCTACTGCGTACTAGTGTGTTCCTCAATGTAGGATGAACAATATAAGTGTTGATGGTTGTTTACTATGTACTAAGGGATCCCTTAGTACATAGTAAGCGACCTCGAAGATTGTCGATGGCTGCTTATTGTGTACTAAGGGATTCCTTAGTACAGAGTAAACGAACCTTGAAGGTTGTCGATGACTGTTTACTATGTACTAAGGGTTTCCTTAGTATAGAGTAAGTGACCTTAAAGGTTGCTGGTGGTTATTTACTGTGTACTAGAGAGTAAGCGGTCTTGAAGGTTGTTGGTGGCTACTTGTTGTGTACTATAGAGTAAGCGACCTTGACGGTTGTTGATGACTGCTTACTATGTACTAAGGGGTTCCTTAGTACAGAGTAAGCGACCTTGAAGACTGTTTATGGTTGCTTACAGTGTACTACAAAATAAGCAGCTTTGAAGGTTGTTGGTGATTGTTTATTGTATAATAAGGGATTCCTTAGTATACTTATACCTAGTTCACGGTATAGTTGGAACAGTTCATATAAGAATATTGTTCGAGATATTGTGTTAATAAAAAAATACTTTAATTATATTGTTGGAGCATAGACAATTACAAATATCATTTTATAATTAAATTAACTTTAAAGTTTATTTTTTAAATATATCAAAGTTAAAATTTATATTAGTAATATAGATTACTTATTAGATTTATTGTGTCATATATTATTAAATCGCATTAAAATATATATATATATATATATATATATATATATATATATATATATATATATATATATATATTTATATATATATGACGAGAAAAGTATCTTTAAAATTTTAAAATTTCACATTTGAGATTTAGAGTATATTATGAAAAGGTGAAAATAACAAAAAAAAAAGGTGAAAATGACAAAGGATGTCTAATGTCTTTAAACATAATCAATTATGTCACAAATTATCAGTTTTGATTACATAAGAAAGTATATTGTCATTAAGCTCTAATCCTCTTTTGATCGAACAGTATTGTTTCTAGGGAAAAAAAGTTTCGTGTTGTGTACACAAAAATATATTAAGAAAAGAAAAGAAAAAGCAGCATAAAAGTTCAGCTCATTGAAGTCTTGATGATTCCTTCTTATCTTTTTTTTATTAAATTTTTAGAAACCCTACTTTTTCTGCATACCCAATTGATATATGCCATATTTACACTCAACCTTCACACCCAAATTTCACTACTTTCCTTAAATTTAAGTCACACTCTTTTGAAACAATGGAAAAGGACTCGATGTTTTCTTATTGAATCATAGCATCAATTTTTAAGTTGTAAGGTAAGATAAACATAGTTAATTTTCCATTGAACTTTTACTTCAATTAAGAGATTAACAAATTTAAAAGAGAGTCGCTCCTACTTTATTCATTTCAAAAAGGCATAGAAAATTAATAATCAACAAGTTGAGAATTGAAGTGATTCCATACTGAAGAAAAGAGTTCAGAAAAAGGGAAAAAAAATGGAGAATGAAGAATAAGAAGAAAATGTTTGTTCTTTATGGCATATTTAAAGAGCAACATGAAATAAATGAAGGGCACCACCGTGAGAATGAAGGGAGGGATATCCACACCTTATTTATGATGCTATCATCAGAGAGGAAAATATTGAAAAGTTATAATCAAATTTAATTTCTAATTCATTTCCAATTATTAAGATATTTTATTTCCATTTATAAATATTTTCTACTTTCTATTTCAAATACATAGTTTCAATTATTATAAAACTGAATAATGCTTATTTTAAAAGAGTTAAAATAAAGAATATAACAATAATAGTTATTTTTATCCATTTTATAGTTTTTAAAATTATTTGATAATTTTATATAAAACACGACATATAATATGCGAAGTTTTAAAAATCGCTATAGAAAATAGTTTTATAAATGACATTTGTATATTTTATTTTTAAAAAGTCAAAACTGCAAATAGAATTTTATTTACCGATCTTCCTTTTATAAAAAAATTTATCTCTTTAAAATCATTTTTACTAAACCTCCTTTATCTTTTCTTCAAAATTGTAGCTCTTCCTTTCTTTTCTTTGAAGATCCAAGCATATCTTAGGACTTCTAGTGTTAAAAACAATAAATTTGTCCAATCATATTTGTCTATAAAAGTATGTTCTCTTTTTACTATTTTCTTGAGTCAATTATATTTTCTCTTACGTGTGTTAGGAATGTATATGATTTTAGACAACTCTATTTAATTTTCTATTCTTTTTGTAATCATGAGAGTGTGTTCAAATAATTAATTCAAAATTTTTATGTGTAGTTAGAGCTACCTAAGAATTAGTTAGACACCTTATGATGAATATAAGTGTTCTTGGTCTTATAAAACATGAAAAATAATATCCATCATCAAAATTATCTTTAGACGTGGGGATATGTCTAGTTAAGTTTAGCAGATATATGCAGCCATGAAACAAGTCTTTGAGATTAAACTTTCATAAAATTGTTAAATAATTAAATAATCTTGTTACAAAAGAAATTTGTATAAGGTTATTTAGAAGTTTATCTTAGATCAATTAATGTTGCTTATCCGAATTACAAGTATTTGAATGTTGTACTCATTGTATCAAAGTTACATCTAGATCTAATATTCACTCCAAAAACCCAATTTATTGTATTTATTGAAATATCACAATTATATATATATATATATATATATATATATATATATATATATAATCTTATAATAGTCACTTATCGAAATAGTTACGTAATAATAAACTAAAAATATGCATTATTAAAACTTTCTACCAAGAAATTAAAAACTAATCTCATTGAGATGTTGAAATTTCTTTATCTAATAATAGACTAAATTATTTGTTATGATAAGATTAAAAATTACACAATTTGTTTTCATAATATTGTAATTAATACTGATTAATGCTAAATTTCATTTACAAATGGTATCTTATAAGTTTTGTCATGCTACTCTAAGAAACAATTTTGGGTTGCCTTTTAACTTTAAAAATATATAAAATCAATTTATAATTGTGAAGTTTTAGTTTGTTGTATTTCAATGGTACAAATTGATTTTATATCATAACAAAGCCGTTTGGTTCTTTAGTCCCTTAAATTTTAAAAAAAAATTTAAATTATACTAGCGTAAACACAGGCGAGATATCGCCTCTGTGTATGCATTTTTTGAATTATATTAATAATTGATGATATTGTAATGTTATTAAGTTAATAAATAAAATAAAAATATATATATAAAAAATAAAGTAAAATGTATGGAGAAAATATGAGAAAAGTATGTGTTGATGAATAGTAGTAGAAAAAAGAAGTAGGAGATAAGTAAATAGTTTTATAAAAACTTGTAAAAGTAACGGTTAATTTTTAAAAATTTAATAAATAATTAAATTGTAAAGGATAAAATTGGAGTTATAAAATGTGGACACAAAAGAGAATTCCCTTTATATATAGTTATAGATTATTACAGAAATTATTAAATAACAACTAATTTTAATAATTAAAAATAATTATTCAACAAAAAACTTATTTGTATTATATAATTTTAATTTTAATTTATAAATTAATTATATTTTTTATTCATAATAAATATTATTTTATATATAAATAATTTTTAATTTATAAATTCGTATTTAAATTAATTATTATATTGGCTTATAGTGGCTAATTATTTTAATATATGATTGTTGTTTAATAATTTTTTATAGGGCCTTAACAATGATTGTGTGAGTTAATTACTTACAATGTCTCGTAAATTTAAAAGAATGTAAATAAAAAATATTAACATAAAATGTAACGTCCCATTTAATTAATAAGCGTAATTAAAAGAAACGTTACACATAAATAGTACAACAGCACAGTCCTGGGATCCTTAACATCACCCCTACAAAACTAAGCACACCACGATGTCAACAGAAAATAGTTGAAAAGTCTAACAGATGGAAGTAGAGTAATAAAGCATAAAGCAATACATGGGTCATAGCCCTAAAAAAAAGCCCATTAAGAAATAAGGTCCAGTCCACACACACTATGCAGCAGAACCATCACCTCCCTGCTGTCCACGGGTGTTCCTTGCATCTGCTCACACCAACAAGTTAGAGAGTACCACACAGCAGAACACACAACAACGAAAGTAGGGTAAGCTAGAGCACAAAAGATTTCATCCATACAATCAAATATATTTTCACAATCCCATATGCATATATCAACTAAGCATGTTATGACTTTCCAAACAATACACTAAGACACGACTCGACTCATCCGGATACATATAACCTGGTCGGATTCAACAGATGCTCGCACTTGTGGTGGATACCTCTGCTCACCCCCGAGCTATGTGTTACAAGTGTTACAATGAATCAATTTCCCTCACCACAAGGTTAGCCCTTAATGAATTTCAGGCCTCCTGCCACTCTCACCACAGGAGTCAGTCCGCTCTAGGTGAGACTAACTGACTCCTTAGAGTGTCATGATGCAAACCTTGAATCCTTTCCTAGTTATACAGATGGATCACCACCATGGGCACCCACTAACAGGGGTCATGGAATTACGTCCTAACCACTAAAGCGCGACCCTAAAAGTCTCACCTAGAGACTCCAAAGAATTACGCACTGACACGGACTAAACATCCTTAACCAATTGAGAAAGATTCATCATATAGATTTATACACACATATCGCATACTAGTTCTTCATAATCCATCTCTTTCATTTTTCCAGTGAATCCATATCAGCTCATCATTCTCAACCAACATAGTGGAATTTCATCTCATACCAATGCCGTGTCAATTTAATACCAATCACCTCATTCATTTCACATGCGAAGGTTCACGCCCAAAACCATCATTTATAATTCATGAATCACATCACTCATGCATATTTATTTGTTCTCATGCATTTAACACAATAATCAACATCCAAGCAAGCATAAATCATTTCAGAATTTCAGAAACAACCACACAATCACACTGCCTCGCCCAGCTCCTCGCTCAGGCTGAAGGGTCTCGCTCAGGCGAGAGGCTCTCGCTCAGGCGAGCCCCCTTGGCCTAGGCGAGGGCTTGAAAAAGGGAAACAGTAGCTCACGCGGGATCTCGCTTAGGTGAGACCCCTCTCGCTTGAGCGAGACCCCTCTCGCTTGGGCGAGACGCTCGCTCGCTCAAAAACTGAGCTGGTCGCCTGAGCGACCTCTCATGTAAAAAGGGTCTGGGTGAGTCTCTGTCAATCTCGCCTAGGCGAGATTATCAGGTCTCGCTACTGTTTTCCTACAACAGCCACCCACACCACTCCAAAACCACATACTCATACGTTCACAGCTAATATAACATCACACCAACCACAAAACCTCGAAATAGCAACCAAACAACATGGAAAAATGGAATATATGAGTAAGCCAGAGCTTCCCTACCTGGAAATGGCTAGCACGAGATCTCGACCCTAAACAGCAGAAAGCGGCAACTCAAGGAGCGACTTAAGGTGCTGAAAAGAAATGAGAGACAGCGGGAAGTGAGTTACCTAGCGTAACGGTAGCAGAACTATAAGCACGAATGAAAGGGTACTTATGTAGAGGAAGAGAGCTGGTTCGAACTTGCGTGCCTACGGTGGTACCAAACCCTAGCAGAGATTGAGAGACGGTTGCGGCTCTAGGACAAGGAACATTTTTCTGAAAAGTGAGAGGGAAAGTTAAGGTCAGGTCAGTCTTAGGGTCTGAATTCGTTTTGGGTCAGTCCTTGGGCCCATTCGATTTGGGACAGTCCTTACAAAAATAAGGCAACAGAAAACTGGACCTTACATAAAACATGCCATATTATCATTTTGTAATTTTATTTTAAAATATTAAAATTCAAGTTAAATATAAAGATATTAAAAATGATGGACCGAAAGTGATAAGAGTTTAAACAGATTTCCTAAAATATAGTTTCATCTAAGAGAAGCAATCAAAACTGGTTTTGTCAAATATTGACCGATATATATATATATATATATATATATATATATATATATATATATAGATATATATATATATATATATATTCTAATTTATATAAAAATAGTATAACTTTAAAAGTTCAACAAATTATACCTAAATATCATTAAATAATTTCAAGAATATATTTTATTTTAAAAATTTAATATAGTTCTGATTGAAAATGATATATATTTTTATGTTTTTAATTTCAATCAAACAATTTGAAAAACTATCATTTAATATAAAATAAAATTTTAAGTATAAATATAATTTATTTTTAAGATTGAAATACATCTATAACATCAATAACATGTATAGGTAATAGAAAACCCATTAATATCAATAAGACTATTTTTCTCCGAGGTAATTTTCTTATTTAGTTATATTATAATTATACTCCCTAGAACAAATGGCAAAACGTGTTTATATTTGTAAAAATTAAAAGAAAAGCAAACCAATATTAAATATTATGAAAGAATATACATAAAAAGTAGAAGTAATTATTTTAAAAATATTTTCGTTCATTTTCTCTGTACTTTATATCTGAGATATTAATATTTTAACCTAAATTTAAATATTTTTAAAATTAATTTATAATTAAAATGTATAATATATATTATTTATCATAATTTAATAAAATTTACTTAGTATATTACAGTCACTGAAATCGTAGTTTTAATTGGAAGGTGAGGTAGTAGAGTGTAGCCATTACCGTTACCCACTGCAGTGGTTATCGTGACAAAGCTACGTCATTGACTTCGCATCTCACTCACAAGCAATCCCTTTTTTTTCTTTCCCCTCTTTCTCTCTCTCTCTCTCTCTCTCTCTCTCTCTCTCTCTCTCTCTCTCTCTCCTTCTGCGATGGGTTGTGCTGGATCTTCGCAATCCAAGCCTGACGGTGAGCCACCCATTCTTTTGATTCCTTCAAAACCTCATTTTTGCATTCCCTTTTATTTTAATCTTTGGGAATTTTATTCTGGGTCGGTGTCAAAATCGGTTATTTTTGGTTGTTGTTTATTGGGGTGCTGATATTTGCGAACGATCGTATCTGGGGGACACTGTAAAATTGTAATTTCGAAGGGGAAGAAAACCAAGAATTAAGGTGCATAGGGCGAACGAATTACAAATCTGTTTTTTTTTTGGGTTTTGGATATTTTGCCACATTTTGTATTGAATAATGAAAATCCTACCCTGTGAAACTGTTTCGAGCATTTCTTGTTTCATGCTTGTTTTTACCAGCGATTTTGGTCGTAGGTTGTTATGTTTTTTAGTCTGTTGGGTGTCTTGGGGGTAGGAGTTAGGAATGGTGTTCCAAACTTATTAACAACACATGGTGCCTTGATTTGGTTTTTATGTTCGAGTGTTTTGTTTGGTACGTGTTTGGGCGAGTATTGGCAAAATTGATTCTGAGTGAAACTGATTCTCAAGTGATGTGGTTCATGTTTGGCTGCTTTTTGTTCTAAAATCTAGGTAGTTATAAAATTCGGTACAAACTATTTTGACTCAACTCAAAAAGCTTTAGTTGCTTTAACTCACTCAATTTTCAACCTAAAATCAGTGGGTTTCTGATTTAGCATCACATCAAAGGTGATGTACGTTCATTATCACTTCAAAGCAGAAGTGGCTCTGTGTTCTTTTTCTGAGTGTGAGAACATACTCTCAATTTTTCAATGTGGAAATCACGTTACTTGTTTTTCTCAGCCTGATTGGATAAGCCAACATGAAACCAGGAACACTTGGTATCCTTCTCTTATTTGTAGTTTCAAAAACATTAGTCTGGAATGAGGACACTCCGTGTGAGTTTTTTGTTGATTGAATTGAGTTTGGAATAGTTGGTTTTGAAATAGACCCTGCTGCCGTTGGGTTTAGTTTAGATCATTGAGTGAGGTTTTGACTAAATTTCAGTAGTTTGGTGTAAACATGTGGAAGTTCTTGAGTGAAGCGAGTTTATAAGGTTGTTGCTTTACGAATTTTAGAAAACAAAGAAAGCTAAATTTATGACAGAATACTGAGGGATTTATTTTCTAGTATTATGTTTGATTTTATCGATGATACCAGCTGAGTATCCTGGATTTTGTAAGGCCTATTCCCTCGTTACCCAGTTTCACCTGACCGGAATGGTGAGTTGTGTGGTCTAAATTCTTTGTTAGTCTTACCTCACATTTGTTCTATATTGGTAGTGCTGATCTGATATCATGAAGGGGGAAATATCCTTTGTAATGATTAAATTTTAACCACAAAAAGAATGCATAGAATAAGGTGGTACAGCACATCACTATCTTCTTTTTTTGCTTTATCTCACAGTATAAGTGTTCTTCTTGTGTTGCTAATCTGAATTCTTGATATTCATTATTTCAAATGCTTGTGGTTAGATTTTTCATTTCTTACATCCTCCAGTGTTTTTAGTGGTTTGTTCCTGATGACACTGCTTAGATTTCAAGTTTAATATCATTTGCCATTTACACCAATATAATAGGTGCAGTAAAGAAGATCCGGAAGCCTAAGCCATGGAAGCATCCTCAGCCAATAACAAAGACTCAACTAACGCAATTACGTGATGAGTTTTGGGACACAGCTCCTCACTACGGTGGCCGGAAAGGTATTACCACGAAACAATAAATGAAAATATTTGGAATGTTTAAAGGCCTATTGCAGATTAAATTGGCTTTAGAAGAAAAGTAGTTTAAATGGAAGTGGTTTCTTTAACATGAATCAGCTCACTTTCCATAGTTTGCTGCAGTTTGCCAATGTTTTGAGTGATTAAAATTAGTTATTTATAGCTTGCTACTTTACCTTAATCTCGTCTAACATAGTCATTTTCTAAGAAATCTCTATCTTTAAAGCCAGGGTGTTGTAGCACAGGGTTGGTAATTATTGAAGATGTAAATTGACAATAACCAAAGTTTGTTATTCGAAATCCCAAACTAAACTGGTTCCATTAGTTCATATTCTTGTTAGAGAAGGCATAGAAGTTGATCAAGTATGGGTTGTCATTTCTTTACCAAGAAGAAATTTTTGAAAATGTTCTTTGCTGAGAAGTTTTCAAAGGGATACTAGAAAAGTGTGACCTCCTAATTGGTGTGTCTGTATTATTGTTTGTTCATGTGTGGGTGCAATAACTTGCAATGAGATTGAAGAGTGTTTGTCAGGAAAAAGTTGGACAGGAAACTTTAACTTGAAGGGAGTAGATGGCTGGCCCGAGGCAGTAGAGATTGAACTTTGTAGGTTGATAAATGTGCAATACTTCACTTTGGATGGTCATGCTTTGGACTTATATTCTTGTTCTCTCATTGCATATCATAAGAAAAAGGTTTTATCCATTATTACATCTATTAAATATGATGCCTCAGATATATAATTTTTTACCCATATGCGATCCATATGCCATAGCATATGGGTAATGATGATATTCTCCATATAAAGATCGAAGAGTGGATTTTTAATTGTGTCTTGCTATTACATTATTGTTTAAAGCTAATTTTGGAAAGAAGGGATGATAAGGTTACAATTCTCATTAAGGAAGAAATGGAAAATGTCGTGCTTTTATAAGAATCATGTTTGGTTGTTGGTGCTTATGTGTGATATTTAACACTGCTTTATCTGTCGTGCTTTCTATATAGAAAACTGGGCAGACAAGAAACATGTGAATGAAAAGCATACTAATTACAATTGGCTTAGATGATTGGTTGACTTGATGTTTGAGTATTATTGCCAAAGTAATCCATAATAGAACAAAACCTTCGCCCTAAGGAAATAAGAAAAAGTTATTATCAAAGTTCTTTTGAATGAGATCTCTTTTGTTCAGATTGACTTTGGTTAAAAAAGTGAGATTTGACTTCCCTTGGCCTGGTGGTGGCAAGATGGAATGATTGGTTTCCTTTGGGTCTACTTGCCAAATTTCACCTTTATAGTGATTAGAAGAAAAAAAAAACATGAAGTTAGCCAATTGCATTTAGTTGTATAAAACCAATTTCTGAAAAAACAATCAATGGTAGTGTCATATGTTATTATGTTTAACAATTTCTGAATTACTCTTTATATCATCTTTGCCTTAATTACATTCTTAATTGAAGTCCATGTATATTTTTCTGCTTGCTACTAGAGATTTGGGATGCTCTTCGAGCTGCTGCTGAGGCTGATCTAACTTTAGCACAAGCAATTGTGGATAGTGCTGGGGTAATTGTCCAAAGTTCTGATTTGACAGTATGCTATGATGAGAGAGGTAATTGTTTCACGTCGCATTCCATTATCTACAAATAGAAAGGAACATTAAAATTATGGAAGATACAATGTTTTTTGGTTTCCATAATCTGAATCAGTCTTGAAAACTCAGTATCTTTTGTTTAATTTTGAAATCATAATATGGATGATGAAATGAAGTTAAGTTGAAAAGCATCTAAAGAACTTTTATGTCATGAACTAGTGGGCTTTCCTGCAGCATTGTCACACTTTTCCCCTTGATTATCCCACTGTGGTCCACATTTAGTTGAATCATGTGACACCCACCTTTATTGTGGATTATGGTGGAAAGCTTTTTAAACCCCACCATTTCTTTTCTCAACTCAACTACCCTATTACATAAATAAGTACTATCACTCTTAAAAGAAAAACCTTTATGATGATATGTTTCATTTCATTATTCATTTATCACCTCAGAAAACACAGTTGGTGTCAGTAAGGTCTAGTTGCAGACTTCAAACATGTATTTGAATTGAAGGGTATGTACAAGGAAATTAAGTACAGAAAGTTAAAACTAGCTTAGTTTGAGATACCATAATGATGAAAACAAAATTCTTGGAAATGTTTACCGGACTTTGGCCATGGAAATCAAACCAGAATTTGAGCTACTTCACCTTGTGTTTGTTATTATGGGGCTAGAATCTCATGTTCATCTTGTTCTGATCTTTCGTTTTGAACACTTGTTTTGCAGGAGCAAAGTATGAGCTACCCAAATACGTATTGAGTGAGCCAACTAACCTGATTCGGGAGAGTTAATAACAGGGTATAAATAGAAAGATTTATGGGAAAAAGATTGTAAATCTTGGTGTATATGGTTATCTCATTGATTTGGTAACTTGCATAGGGTAGCAACTCTTTTTTCCTTTCTGTTATGTTTCCTTAATCAATTAAACAAAAAAAAAAAAGTTTGTTCTGTATCAGATGATCGAATCCCTCTTCTTGGTAAATACAAACTCCATTTATGTATTTCCGAAATATCTCACTGAACACGTCCATATATTTTTGTAAATTTTACATTTCTGAATACTCGTGACAGGGAGGGTGTTTTCGGTGAAAACTTGAATTTGAATTTTATTATAACAAAAGATAAATACAAATTGTTGATTTTTTTTTTTTCATTTAGATTAATAGACTTAACCTTTCAATTTGGGTGAAGTGATAATGGTACAAAATAAACTAAACTTGCTATAACACTTGGTTGTAGAATCAGGTTATTGGAAAAAGATTGATAATATATTATAGAAATTTCCTTAAATAAAAGAATCACACGTATTTCAAGATACTTTCATACATTGTTCTTGTACTGTAGGGTCCATCGGTCAAGCCGACAAAGGTTAAGCGGTCGCAGGCCGCTTGCTACATGCGGACCTTACATTGGACGTTGATGTGACAGTCTCTCCGGAGTTTTAGCTCTGAACACGCTAAATCGGTTACCGGTCGGCCAGACTGGTTAAACACTCCCTCTGTCTTCATTTCCAATTGAATTTTGTCTCCATCTCTATGGAGACCATCACCCATAAGGACACTTGTCAGGCCGCACGATCCTCGGTCGGGCAGCCACACCAAAACCTGGATCAGTAAGTTAGAAATAAATTAAGATGATACAAGTCAGTAATCAAGTTTAAAAAGTAATTGGGCCATGATTAAGAACCCTAATCATAGACCCACACCGAAAACTATAAATAGAGGTCTGAGGTAGGTTGGTGAGGATCTTTAATTCGCATTTATTATAGCAGTTACTATTATCTACCGATCGGTCTTAACTAACTTAAGCATCAGAGTCTTTTAGACATGTACACCGATCACCCAGCTGACCGAACGGTGGAGGAAAAAGATTACATTGAACGAAGGATTTGATGACTTAATTGAAGGAAACGTAGATAAAGGAGATTAAAGGATAATTTGAGTATTGTCAGTAGATGCTTGGTTCTCTTTGTTATTTTAATTATGAGAAATGTTAATCGGTGTCAAAGGAAATGGTTAAGGTATAATTAATAAGTATAAAGTTTATATATAAGTGTAAAATTTTGAACTAATTAATATAATTTTACTTCATGTAGAGTGTTCATTGGTGTTATACAATTGCATTAATAATTTATTTGATGCATAAAAAATAATAAAATAATTTTAATATCTCACTATTTTGGTTTAAAGAAACAATGTACAGAAAGATTCAAACTAAATTTATAATTATATACAATAACTTTTATAATAAATATATTAATGTTGTATTATATTAAATAATATAAAAATTGTTAAATAATTTATTTTAAAACATTAATTTTATATTTAATAATATAAAGTTTTCTCTTCATCATTATTTAACATTTTTTTCTTTTTCTTTTTAATTTATTTTATTATTACAGAAAATTATGATTATCTCATTTGTAATGGTATATTTGTGAAAATATTTTTACGGTGTTCTTTTTATTAAATTCAAAATGTTATGAGTTTATTAAATAATTAAAGATAATAGAAAGTTAAACCGATGAACGAATAAAAAAGTTAATTCTAAAATTTCATCAAACAATATATTAATAGTGGAATGAAGTTTTATTATTAAATATAAAGTTTTCTCTTCATCATTATTTAACATTTTTTCTTTTTCTTTTTAATTTATTTTATTATTACAGAAAATTATGATTATCTCATTTGTAATGGTATATTTGTGAAAATATTTTTACGGTGTTCTTTTTATTAAATTCAAAATGTTATGAGTTTATTAAATAATTAAAAATAATAGAAAGTTAAACCGATGAACGAATAAAAAAGTTAATTCTAAAATTTCATCAAACAATATTAATAGTGGAATGAAGTTTTATTATTTTAATAGTACAATTACATTAAAATTATTTTTTTATTTTTTTTATTTTTTTACATCAAAAAATTACAAATGGCAATTATCTGATATTTATGAATATTTTTATTTTTAAAATAAAATAAAATTATCAATTATCAATAAAGTTAAAATTTATTGAATATTCCAGTTAACTATTAGTTTTATAAAATTCGATATTTATTAATTATGTTTAACCATTACTCTTAAAACAGTCGTTACCAGAATCCTTCAATTATAATATTAACAATAAGGAAAGATATTCATTATATCCTAGATTATCCCTTTATATCAAGGAATGTAAATTTTACCAGTAGAAATTGGAATCTAGGTTAATTTATTAATTATGTTCGACCTCTTTGTTAATTAGTAAATAAAAAGAAAGTAATTTGTAAGACCATAGAAAATGGTATTTTAAAAGTGATAAGGATTTAAAAATAGTGAGAGTCTATTATTATAATATTAAAAGATTTTAGTATAAATAGATTGTTATAAACGAGTTTCATTATTTTAAAACACATAATCTCTCTAGAAATCACTTTTCTATGGTTCTTTGACTTCTCTCTAAGGATTCTCCTCCTCTGTTCGCTTGATTGAAGATCTGAAACCGTAGGAGTGATCCTTACGACGAGGTCTTCAAATTGGACTGATCAGATTCTCCGCTTGTGTAAGTTAAGTTTCAACTATTTTTCCCTGGTCTTCTTCTAGTTCTGTTGCATGTAAGGTTTTTACTGCTTGCATGTGTTCTTTTAATCATTTGTATGAGTCTATGCTAGAGCTATCAAAACAAGTAACTCGGTCCGACCCGACTCGACCCACCACGTGTTGATCACTTAGTGAGTCAACCCAACCCGACTCACTTATTAGCAAGCCAAAATAATTCCAACCCGACCCGACCCACCACGAATTGGTGGGTTAAATAGGTTGGCTCACGAGCTCACTTAATTAAAAAAATACAATTTATTTATTTATTTTTTGAGTCAAAACTAGATTATAATTCTAATTAAAATCTAAATAAACTTTAATATAATCCAAATACAAACCAAAATCACAAAAATACAAATTATCTATGTGTTAGCAAAAAAAAAACAACAACCTAACATGACTCAAATACAAAGCCCAACTTAACATAAAAATACTTGTGTGACCCTTTATTTGCGGGTTGGTGAGCCAACCCGACTCACCATGGGTTCAACTTGGGTGAGTCGGGTTCTAGGTGAGTTGGGTAAAAAATCAACCCGTATTAAAATTTGTAAAAAAATTTCAACCCAATCCGGCCCGAACCCGTGGTGAGCCCGGTTGGGTCGCTGGTTCCAACCCATTTTGACAACTCTAGTTTATGCTGATCAGTGATCATAACGGTATGTCCTAATCGTTCTTGTGATGTTTCTATGTATAGATAGAGTATCTTGTGGAGTTAGTGATGTTTGGCGTTTTTAGAGCTGTTTAAGCGGGATACCAGGCCTGGGAAGCTAACTTTAAGTTAGTGTTTAATTGAGTAATCTCTAATTTGTGAAATTCTCCTTGGATTGTTGGTGTTCTGAATTGATATGATTTTGATTGACTGTTTTTGTGTTTAAATTGAAGTGTGATTCTTGATTTCAATGTTATTGTTTGAATTGGTAGTAATTGGAAATTCTAGGATCTGAGTCATTGATAAAATTGGTATCAACTCAATGGTTTAAAGACTATTTTAAAACAATATATAAAGGAGAAGTACCAAATTGAGCTATGAAATAGGATTAGATTACCAAATACTGCAAAACTGATGTTACTGGTATCTGATACATCGCTAAGCCTCACATGGCAGCGTTGAGCGCTGGCTAGGTGGCGCTGAGCGCTAATTTTTGCGAACTGAACAGCGTTGGCCGCCACTTTCTGGTATTGGGCACTACATAGTTTTTTAACATTGTGTCCTCTTGGTAAAATGAAGATTCCCACTTCGTTAACCGTTAGATCAAGCTGAAATTTTGACAACTGATCCTATGCATGTGATTCTTCATTTTGACTAGTGGGATCGTTGTTCTGAAGTCTGGGATTAGAGAAATGATTTTCAGCATTTTGATGTACTTTAGGTATGTATATGTTTGAAATTGTAATTGGTTGATATGTGAATATGAAAATGTGATTAAAGATGTATATGATTGGTTTATATTATGAAATAAAGGTATGTAGTGAACTGTTGTAAGGTATTTCCCGGGGAGGAAATCCCATTGGTGATGTGTTTCATTAGGGTGTGCCTTGAAAGTTAGTATTGTTCCATTTTTGTGAGCTATCTTGAACTCTACTAGCTATTCATACTTACGTAAAAGAGAATGGTTTGGTGGTGAGAGTAGCAGGAGGTCCTGTCATAAGGATGGTGTCGCAACCGGGGTCACGACGGGACGACAAAAAAATTATTTTAAAATAATAGAGGAGTCGCCACCATAGTTTATTAAGGAAAACTATAGAAAAACCTTAAAAAGAAATAGTCTTCGAAACCAAGTTTGGATTCAGAAGTCAGTTGCGTGAGGGGAAGGTATTAGCACCCCACAACGTCCGTCCAAAGACAGTTTCCTTTAATTAAGTGTGCAAAATTAATGTAATTTTAAAATATATGTTTTCCCCCAAAAAAAATAAAAATAACAGAAATAAATAAATAAATAACAATAAAAATAATAAAAAAAAATCAAACAAATAAAAAAATACCAAATATTACAGAAAATAATATTGAAAATTTTATTTGGGCCCGACAAGGATTGACCTTGCTCCTACGTATCTCCATTTGCAATGGAGAATCAGGGTTACGTAGTTCTTTATAGACTATTTGGAAAAAAACGAGTTTAAAAAGATTTTAAATTTTTGGGAGGTGAACCCGACAAGGACTTGGTCTCGCTCCTACGTATTTTCATTCAGAATGGAAAATCAGGGATCACGTAGTTCTAAAATAAAAAATAATAATTAAAAAAATTGTTTGAAAAAGATGTGATTTTTGGAAGGTGAACTCGACAAGGATTGACCTTGCTCCTACGTATCTCCAATTGGAATGGAGAATAAGTGATCACGTAGTTCTAAGTGAAAAAAAGTTTTGAAAAAGATGAAAGGGTTTGTAAACTCAAATTGTTTTAGAGAAGTTTTGTATGTTGTAAAAAGTAGTTATCAAGCAAGTCCGAAACCCAAAAAGATAATTAAAAAGTATAAAAAAACTAATGATTATCAAGTGAGTACGAGACTCGACATGATAATTAATGTTTATGAAAAATAATGATTATCAAGCGATTTTGAAACTCCACATGATAATTAATGTTATGAAAATAATGATTATCAAGCGATTTTGAAACTCCACATGATAATTAATGTTATGGAAATAATGATTATCAAGCGATTTTGAACTCCACATGATAATTAATGTTATGGAAATAATGTATCAATCGAGTACGAGATTCGACATGATAATTAAAGTTATGAAAATAATTATTATCACGCGAGTCCGAAACTCGACATAATAATTAAAATTATGAAAAATAATTATTATCAAGCGAGTCCGAGACTCGACATGATAATTAAAGTTATGAAAAATGATTATCAAGCAAGTCCGGGACTCAACATGATAATTAAAATTATGAAAAATAATTATTATCAAGCGATTTTGAAACTCCACATGATAATTAATGTTATGAAAATAATGATTATCAAGCGATTTTGAAACTTCACATGATAATTAATGTTATGGAAATAATGTATCAATCGAGTACGAGATTCGACATGATAATTAAAGTTATGAAAATAATTATTATCACGCGAGTCCGAAACTCGACATAATAATTAAATTTATGAAAAATAATTATTATCAAGCGAGACCGGGACTCGACATGATAATTAAAGTTATGAAAAATGATTATCAAGCAAGTCCGGGACTCAACATGATAATTAAAATTATGAAAAATAATTATTATCAAGCGAGTCCGAAACTCGACATGATAATTAAAGTTATGAAAAATACTTATTATCAAGCGAGTCCGGGACTCAGCATGATAATTAAATTTATGAAAAATAATGATTATCAAGCGAGTTCGAGACTCGACATCATAATTAAAGTTATGAAAAATAATGATTATCAAGCGAGTCCGGGACTCGATATGATAATTAAAATTATGAAAAATAATTATTATCAAGCGAGTCCGAGACTCGACATGATAATTAAAATTATGAAAAATAATTATTATCAAGCGAGTCCGGGACTCGACATGATAATTAAAGTTATGAAAAATGATTATCAAGCGAGTTCGGGACTCGATATGATAATTAAAATTATGAAAAATAATTATTATCAAGCGAGTCCGGGACTCGACATGATAATTAAAATTATGAAAAATAATTATTATCAAGCGAGTCTGGGACTCGACATGATAATTAAAATTATGAAAAATAATGATTATCAAGCGAGTTCGAGACTCGACATGATAATTAATGTAATGAAAAATATTTTAAAAGATTTTAATTATCAAACAAGTTTGAGACTTAACAGGATAATTAATGAGAATTTTGAAATTTTAATTATCAAGCAAATTCTATGCTCAACATGATAATTAATGTTATGCGATATATATATATATATATATATATATATATATATATATATATATATAACAAAAAAAATAATAATAAGTTTTTAAAATATTATATATCTCTTTTTAAAAAAAATATCACCAAACAAAAATAAAATTTTCTCAATTAATGCCTAGACATATTTATTATTCAATAGCTATCTCAAAATTCTTTATTCCAATATTCATGTTTAGTGTGTATCTTGTGCGTTATTTTGAAATATCCAATGCAAGCAACATGTTATATTAGCCATTAAAATCAACACTCGCATTCCGATAAAAGAAATTAAGGAAAAAGTATAAAAAAATTTAATTAATAAACTAAATGTACCAAAGAAACTTTCAAATGCAGAGATTTATGTATACATATAAGGTTTATGTTTCTTTGACACTTTTTATGCCAACACACATATGCAACTTTCATCTAATATTAATGGCAATAAAGCCCATCCCAAATTCCGTATATTACACAACCAACCATTTATTTTGACATAACAAAACCACATTACAAGAGACAATTTCATAAAAGAAATGATAATTAGAACATATACATACGATGCCATGATAAGTTCAAGCTTCAGAGTAAGAGAAGGAAAAGAGAGAAAAAAAAATCAATATGTTCGGTGCTATGATCTCATAATAAATATCATAAGTAAATATAAAAAGGAGAAAGAAAAACCTGGATTTTTTCACACCTGTTTGAAGATTTCTACTTTTCAAAATCAAAACAATGTTTGCACGTGTATCTCTCTTATCTTCTCAAAGCTTCGTGTTTTGGTGGCTTTGCCCCTCCAAGAAGTATTTTTCAGGTGCTTTTTCTTTGTGTTTAGTATCGTGGTGTGTGATCCCTTAGTATGAGTTGTTCTAGAATGATCGTTAATGAAAGGTGATGAGAGTGAGATCCAAAAATGATATTTTTGACCTTGGGAAGAAGATGACGGTGGATAAAGGAGAAATGTATATCTTATGTGTTGTGTAAGAAAACCTCTCTTTTATGAAGTAGAGAAAGAAAAAGAACTCAAGGAACGAGCATAAAAAAAACTGAGATCATGAGATCTTTTTTTATTTTTTTAGCATAGCCTAAGATATTAACTTTGTACAAAAGTTGAGAGAAATGGGGAGAGAATATAGATTATGGGAGTATAAGGAGGATGTAGTTGAGTAATGATAACATATAACCACTTATTTTGAAATTTCCTTACTTTTTCTAATTTTAGTTTTACTTCTTTCTTTAGTAAAAACTATATATATCTTTTTATTGTTTTTATTTTTATTTTTATTACTTTGTTTTATTAGCCTAATATATATATTTTTAAAACAATATTTATAGTTTTTTACCATTATCTTTTTTTTTCATTTTTTTATAAATTTAAATATATTTTATAAAATTATTTTGATTATTTAAAAACTATTTTTCCATTTTCAATTTATTATTATTTTTTTTATAAAACTTTTTTTTTAATTCTTATTCTTAATCATTATTTTTTTTTTGTGTTTATCTTTTAAAAACTTATTTTCACTATAAAAATATTTTTCTTATCTTTTCTATTTCGTTTAATTTTCTATTTAAAAAAATGTTTAGTGATGTTATATTATATATTTAAATTAAGAAATAAGAAAAATAAAATTATTATTAAAAATAAAATTTTATTTTATTTTATTTATTATTTATTCAACCAGACAAAATTGGGTGTTGATAGATGATTTCATTTTTCTTATGACTATAAAAGGGATTAACCCTGTGTGTGGTAGCTCGGGGAGAGCAGCTCGGGGAGAGCATGTTATTTCATTATTTCATCACAGGTGCATGACTTCACTAGTCTTACACAAGAGCACATATTCGGATAATATTGATTCTAGAAGAGTTTGATTCATAATATGATATATTGTGTGATTGTGCTATACCTGTTGAATATGGGAAATTGTATGCATGGATTATTTATAATGCAATTGTAGTCTCTTATTCAGTTAACTTACCCTTCTTTCGTGTTTTCTCCTTTGTTTTGTTTATTTTCTTTTGCAATGATCACCTTATTGGTGTGAGCATGTAAAGATGCAACTGTAGTGGTACCTCTTGTGGTTGAGGCGCTATCAGTTTGGGCGGTCGAGTGAGATTAGATCTTGTTAGGTATAGTTTGGAAACAAAAGAAATGGTAATAGCTTGAGAAATGTATGTGTGTGATATTGTTGTAAACCTATCTAATATGATTGTACTAATATACCATATACATTGGACTATCTTCTTTCTGAATATTCATAGGGATGTCAACGAGGCGGGTAGGGTACGGGTAGTAGCTCTCCTGTACCCTACCCATTGATAAATATCCACCTCGTATCCGTACCCATATCCGTCGAGTATTCGTTATGCGGGTACCCGCCTATTTTTTTCATATTTGCAGGTATCTACGGGTACCCGCGGATATTTAAAAAATTATTTAAAAAACAAATATTTAATCAAAAATTTAAATAAAATAAAATAAAATATATCAGTGTCATAAAATTTAAATAAAATTCAAATAAAATCAGGTTAATACAAGTCCAAATAATTATAAAAGTAAACATAAAATGATGTTCAACACAATGAAAATTCTTTAATTAGTGATTTTGTAACATCCCAGTCGGATATTACGAATTTAAATAAATCAAATAGAAATAATAATTAAACATCATTTATTATACTACATTTTCCCAAAACACGAGAAAATTAAAACATTAATTTATCGGAACATTGTCCAAAATCCATACTGTATAAAACTCGAATCAATATATAAAAGTTTGTAACAAAAATGTTTACAAAATTATTCAAAACCATAAACAATACAAATTTGATAAAGCTTTTTCCCCAGTCTAGCCCCGCTCCGGCTCTATGCTTCACCAATACCACCTACAACATCATCTGCTCCCGTGTAACGCAATACACGATCATTGCCAAATACAAGCAGATAGGGTGAGCTCATAAACAGTTAACATACACGTTAATAAAATCAAGATACACCCAACTATTTTATTCTAGATAATTCTTGGCTAAGACCTTATTACCCCAAGGGTTTTCAACCTGCAAGTCACACAAATAATTGACCATGGACTCAGGATATATGATGTTTCCACGAAGCTGCCCGCTCGTGGTCCTACCTCTACGAACCTCCCTGCTTGTAGTCCAACTTTACAGACCTCCCTGCTCGTAGTCCAACACACGTGATCCACCAGCTACGAACCTACCTGCTCGCAGCATCTCTCAAGTGTGAGCACGGAACATATCCTCCCCGCTCGTATCCCCACACGAGAGTATCAAGATATGAACCTCCCCGCTCATATCATCACGTGTTCACCACCATCCATGAACCTACCCGCTCATGGCACGACATCTCTTGATCCATGTCTTACATCACAACATCAAAAAAAAATAATAAGAAAAGCACACTACACTATACAAGGTACATACTCAAGATGGTCTTAAGGATTCCAATGCTTCCACGAACCTGCCCGCTCATGGTCCAACTCTACGAACCTCCCCGCTCGTAGTCCAATTCTATGGACCTCCCCGCCCGTAATCCAACACACGTGATCCAACAACTACGAACCTCTTCGCTCACAACAACCCTCAAGTGTGAGCATGGAACATACGAACCTCCCTACCCGTATCCTTACACGAGAGCATCATAATATGAACCTCCCCACTCATATTATCACGTTTTCATCACCAGTCATGAACCTACCCCTCATGACAATATCAAGCATATCCTCAGACTAGGACCAACACAACAAGCCATGCAAAACGTATCACAAACGCACACTGCCATTACACCATCGCCTGACATAGCCTAAGCGCCGCCAGGCAAAATGGCAGTGCAAACCGTTTGGCGGTTCCACATCACCGTCGGGCGCTAAAACACACAAGACTTCCCTATTTCCTACTATCGCCTGGCGGTCCACTCTGCATTGCCCGATGCTACACCAGTAGTGTGATACTACTGGTTTTAGGTACTCTAATTCAGTTCCTAGCATTCAACCATTCAATTCTCAAACATCCAGAAGTCAAAATACACATTCATATACTCCAAATTACAACATTACAACACATATACATCTTTCAAGTATAAACACACATTCCTCTCTTTTATAATTCATATATACTCACATCTTAAATCAATGCCAACATTCAATTTGAACCCAAGAGTAAACCATGCTTCTACAAAATTATGAAATAATAAGACAACATGCACATAACTCATACACCACATATGACACAATAAAATCTATGTACTTATTCTACATACCCCCGCAATCCCATTATATTTAAAGCATGATTATCATATTCCCATACTAGCCAAAACCCATCATGATCATGCAACACTTGGTCATAGTGATATCATCAATAGTGACATTTTTCACACACTTATAACATCATAGATTCGAGCTAACATATGTAGATTTATATATTCAACATGGCTAAGCAAGTACTACCAAAACATACTCATCAATCACACACACACACACACACACACACACACACACACACACACACACACACACACACACACATATATATATATATATATATATATATATATATATACACACACACACACACACACACACACACACACACACACACACACACACACACACACACACATATATATATATATATATATATATATATATATATATACACATACATAAATTCACCAATCAAGACCATACCAACACTTATGCACACTTAAGCATCCATTGCTAATCATACTCTTAAGGAATTCAAACTACCAATCATCAGTAACATATATCTATAACTACAAACATCCAATTCAAATCTTCACCGTTCAAAGTAAAGAACAACATGTTAGGAACCCCCTTTCAAAAAATTTCATCTAAATCGAACGGTTAACGAACCAGAAATGCAGTTTTATGAAAATCGTGCAGACTAGAAAAAACGTAGTCGCCCAGCGACTAGATTTTTCCGCCTAGTGAAAGTACACCAGAGACCTAGCGCCTAGCGGTAGGAAACCACCATCCGACAGTTCCTGTTTCACGAGAAACACGAAAAACAACATTTTTTTCACGAAGAAACCCTATTCTACACATTCATGCATCGCTTGGCGGCAATTCATCACCGCTAGGCAGTTCCCATAAGGAACCCATAAATGCACATCAAAAGGTATGTGTCGCCTGGCCGCTTCGAAGGCCCGCCAGGCAGTTTCTGGAAAATTTCCAGAAACTCAGCCCAATTCCAAAAATCACGAGAATCAAGCAATCATACATCACATTGTATACATGTTTACATAATTAAACTAGAAAAACGAGAGGTACAACTCCCCTAACCTGGATTTCGTGCTTCCAATTGCCACTATTGTAAACCTTGATGATAGTAAAACCCACTTCTCGTCTCCTCCCCTTTTCCACACGTCAATAGGCTTCTAGAACCACTCATAACTCTCTTTTTCAGTACATAGAGTTGGTGTATGACTAAAAGTATTTTTCCTCTCCTTCCACTCATCTCACACCCTACTTTTAAGTGTCTTAATGGCTAAAACGAAAATACCATTAAAATGTGTTTAATGGTTAATCAATGACCATTCAAGAAGGTTTTCCAACCCTTTCCAACTACTCTCTAGACGGCTAGGGTTTCTACCCGTCACATTCATGCTAAATAGAATTTTGGTAAAAAGAAAGTTAAATTCATGTTTAACAAGGTTTGAACACATGACCACATGATAACAATTCAAGTGCACATAATTCCTATAATTCTAGGATTGTATTATCACTCATCATGTTCAAGCGTTTATTATTAAAATAATAAACAAATAAAATAGCACACAAATGGCATACACAAGATTTGAATCTAAGTCCTCTCACATGACCAAATACTCTCAACCACTTAAGCTAGTACTATTCAACATTTTAAAAGCAGTATTAAATGCCATAAAGGCTCACACCACCCACATTTATTAAATAATTATTTATTTAATTATTTAAATTTCTCGGGTCTTACAGATTCGATCAACAAGCTCGCTTTCTTTGATTGATTCCTCAAAATTAAACAAAATAAACAAATAATAAACCTTAAATGTCACGTGCCAAGTATTCTTATTTTGATTCCATCATTTGACAACAAGCATACCATAAATATCATTGTCTATATAGGGTTTGATGTATATGCCCAATTTCAAAGAAAGGAGAGAGAAGAATGTCAAGGGGTGTACTTGGAAGAAGACAACGTATCAATACTTGAAGTTGGAAGAATGAAGACAAAAGACAGGACAAGATGTGCAACTTAGAAAAAATTAAGTCAGAATGTTTTTTACTAATATATATATATATATATATATATATATATATATGAGGGTATTTTTGTGAATTAAAATTTAACGACTATAGGTATCCACGGGTACAGATACTATGATACCCGTACCTGCCCCGTTAACATGCGGGTATCAAAAATACCCGTACTCGCGGATAGCGGGTATCCATTTTTAATATCCGTTTTCTCCCCGTTGTGGGTATGGATTTTTTTGACATCCCCAAATATTCATAATAAATTTTTATTTTAATCCTTCTTAGGCTGCTAAAATTGGGATGTTACATAATTTCAATTTCATATTTACGTAGAAAGAACACTTTCTGAACCACTTTTTCATTAGTTTTTCTTTCAGTTTTATACTTGTTTGAAAATATGATAAAAAATTTCAAAATTAAAGACTGGGCTTGATATAGTTTTGTGGTTATTGAAACAAATGATGTAAAGACTAGAACATAGACAAAGTTATTCGTGTGATCTAACTAGTTTAGCAAGTGAATTTTTTTAGGTGTGCATACAAGATGCACAACTTTTGTATTAGCATTTCTTTATGATTTTACAAATTATTATACAAATAATATTTATCACTTATTGTATTTATTTACAATGATCTATGTAAAGCCCAGTTTTCTGCCCTAAAGTTTTAAGGGTTGTCTTTAAGCTATTGGGCCTAAGGATTGGCCCAATGTATAAAGCCACCCAAAATGTCTGCCCTAATTCACTTATCCTACTCTTTCAGAGTCTGCCCCTTGGTGCTTTGAGCAGCAGCCGTCTTCCCCGCTAGGGTTCAGTCTTGGAACTCCGTTGTGCTTGTTCGAGCCAGTTTCGTTCCACGTAAGTCGCATTCCATCCCATATCTTTACTATTTAGCACAGTTGCTTCGAGTTCCCTCTAGGGTCGTACTGAGTAGCTATGTGTCTTTCTGTTTTTGAGTTTCCAGCTCACTAAATCGCTCTAGGAGCTGCTACCTTTCTCTGTTTACACCCAAGGACCCAGTTGTTGGCCTTTTCTAGGTAAGGGAAGCTAGAACCCTCCTAAATGTCTGAGATGTTTGTGGTTTTTGGTGTTGGTCTTGCGATTGATTGCATTTTGAGCACTGTTATGGATGTATAAAATGGTTGGATCACTGTTTGGTATGCCATATTATCAATTGTAGGAGAAAACAGTGGCGAGAACTGTTAAACTCGCCCAAGCGGGCATGTCTCGCCTAGGCGAGGTTAACAGGGGCTCGCCTAAGTACTTTGCCACGAATGGTCGCCTAGGCGACCCACTGTGCCTTTTGAGCGAGCGAACATCTCGCTTAGTCGAGGAGGGTCTCGCCTAAGCGAGAACGCGCACAGGGTTCTCATACTGGAAGTCGAGCTCTCGCCAAGGCGAAGGGAGCTCGCCTGAGCGAGGGTCCTCCTCGCCTGGGCGAGACCCTTCTGCCTGAGCGAGATGCTGGGCGAGAAGGTGGTTGGAATTGATGTTTTCCTTGATTTCAAAAGTGGACAACATGCTTGTATGAGTATTCCTTTAAGTTTATGAACTGAATGGCCTTTGTGAATGAGGTGGTGTATGAGTTGTGATTTATGAGTTTTAACATGAGGTGAGCATGATAATTGTATGAGATGATTCATGAAATTGAAATGATGAGTTTGGTATAAGTTCGACATGAGATATGAAAGGGTTGGTATCAATGTGGCATGGTAATGGTATGAGACAGAGCTCCATATTCTGGGTTCGAGAATAATGAGTTGGCATGATTTGGTTGGGAATACGAAAGAGGTGAATTATGAGAAATTGTATGAGATGTATATGTATATATATTTGTGTGTATGCATGCCAAATCTGTTTGATTGATTAAGAAAGTTTGGTTCGTGTTAGTGCGTAAGTCTTTGGGATCTTTAGGCGAGATTCCCAGGGTCGTGCTTCAGTGGTCGGGACGTAATTCCATGGCCCCTGTTAGTGGGTGTCCATGGTGGTGCCCCATCTGTATAACTAGGTAAGGATTCAAGGTAAGGTTGCATCCTGACACTCTAAGGAGTCCGTTAGTCTCACTTAGAGCGGACTGACTCTTGTGGTGAGAGTAGCAGGAGGCCCGAAATTCATTAAGGGCTAACCTTGTGGTGAGGGAAAATTGATTCATTATAACACTTGTAACACATAGCTCGGGAGTGAACAGCTCGGTGGTGAGCAGAGGTATCCACCACAAGTGCAAGCATCTGCTGAGTCCGACCAGGTTATACGTATTTAGATGAGTAGAGTCGAGTCTTAGTGTATTATTTGGAAAGTCGTAACATGCTTGTGTGACGTATGTATAATGGACTGTGAATATGTATCTGATTTCTTTGATGAAATGGTTTTTGGCTCTAGCTTACCCTTGCTTGTTTGATTGTGTTGTATGTCGTTCTTCTACTTTTGAGATGATCATCAATTTATTGATGGGAGCAGATGCGGGAGGTGCTCGAGGTCCACATGGAAGGGATTGGTTCCGATGCATAGTCTCCCTGGACTGGAATTCATATTTCGTTGGGTTTTTCTTTAGGGCTATGGCCCATGTACTACTTTGTTCTTTAGTACTCTATTAACCATGGTGAAGTCCTTGGATTTCGTTTGTATCCGGCATCGTGGTGTGTCTTGGTTTCCCCTAGCATCCTCTGGATATTGTCAGGAGTAGCGTTTATACTCCAGGGCTTGTCGATAAATGTCTATTTGTGTGGCATTTCATTTAAATTAAAGTTATTATTTAAATGGGGTGTTACAATGTAACAATGGAACTTTAGATAGTTTTTGTTTCGGTCAATTTAGTGTTGGCGAAAGAAGAGAGTCAGTTACCAATCTGTTTGGATATAAAGATTTAGGGAAATAATATTTTGACAATCTTTTTTACAAACTTTGACAAACCATATTTTTAGTAACTGCGGGTGATCGAACATATTTTCATTCTCACTTAAGAAGAAGATTAACCTTGCTTTAGTGTGTATGGACACTAATATTACAAATCTGTACTACTTTTATTTTCATCTTTGCTTCAAAGCTGCCATGCATACAAAGATGCAGTGTGGTGCTACTGCTTTGGCTTTTAAGTAAAAATAATATTACTTAAATACAAATAAATTTATTAATGAAAAAATAAATTATTAATAATACTATTAATTTCTTTATAATATATATAATTAAAAAATATATAATGAAATAATTTTAATAATGAAAAATTAAAAATTAAATAATAATAATAATAATAATTATTATAATTATAATAATAATTATTACTATTATAATTATATATTTAACTATTTTTACTAATACATTAAAAATAATTACATAATTTAGTTTATTAATAAAATACAAATTAATACATAATTTAGTATAACTGTAATAAAAAAATCACATATATATAAAGGACAGCTTCACAGGTCACTCCCCTCTTATATCGATTCCAAAGCTTGTATAGATACAAACAGTATAAAACCAATTCCAGAACCGATTAAGGCCACACCCAATGTAATAACTTGGAACTATTCTTTCTTCTTCTAACCTATGAACACAACATCCTTAGACACACTAGCCATGAATCCAGAATAAAATCAAGAACTCAAAAACAATTATTCATTGATTGAATGCACCACCGATCTATGATAATCAAGTTACAATTAAAATTTAGTTATAAAAAAAATACACAATACATTAATTTTTCTTCCATGTTCATAAAAAATAATATACGAAAAACTCATTACATAAAAAATAATGCTAATTATTAAACAAGTATTTGAGTTACTTTTTTCTTCAAGAAGGAAAGAGAATAAATAATAAATAATAAGTGAGAGCAAAAATATCGAGTGTGTTTATCTTCTAGAAAATAATAAAATTGGTTTGAATATATTCTTGAAAAGCTTTCAAAGTTCATTCAGAAAAGGAATCCTTTAACATTACATTATATAGTTTGGTTTAATTACTCGTAAAGTACCCAGTTTAGGGGTAGTATGTCAAATTGGTACTCGGTTTTAAAAAAGTGTCAATTGTGTATCCAAGTTAATGTGCATCAATGAAGTCCATCCCGTTAGATTCTCACAAACGGTGTTAAGAATGTGATGATGTGGCAATAGGGAACAAATACGTGTCATTTTAAAAAGCACCGATGGCTAAACACATAATTGTATAATGACGTGGTTGTCTTTATGGTCTTCTTCCTTAATTTAGGAATTGGGTTTTCGCTAAGTTCATCCTCTACTTCATCTCCTTTGCTTTCTTTCTTCTATTTTGCAGTTCGTTGTTGATTTCGAAGAAGTCTTGGTTGTTAGAATCTGCAATGTCTCACAATAAAGGGTGTTCATGTTCTTCATGGGGTTCACATAAGCAAAATGTCTCCTCCACTGGTGGTTCATATAGGGTGTTGGGTGAATCCCCTCTTTGCTTTTGTGGGAGATTGTTGTGTTGAGAGTGGCTAAAACAGTTAAGAATGCTAGAAAACAAGTTTTGGGGTGTCCTAATTATAAGGTTGAATTAGATGTATGATTGTAATTTAATTTTGATTGAAGTTGTAATTATCACTAATTGTTTTGTGTTAAACTTCGATTGTTGGTTGTTGTAAACAGCGGAGTGGTGGCAAAGAGCTATTTAAAGGGTGTAATTACTTCAAATGGTTCAATGAAGATAATGGAGATGAAAAAGATGCTACCATTGGGAGACAAAGGAAAAAGATTTATAGTATGAAAAAAGCACTTATGATTTCTAAAAAATGGGTTAAAATTTTAACTGGGATAATATTTTTTTTTTGTTTTTCATTAATGTAATATTAGTTTGTAAGTTAGTATAAAAGAGCTGTTGAAATTTTGTAAGAGTCACTGTTGTAGTTACTAAAACGTTATGTATTTCGATATTTGGTTGTTGTAATGAATTGTTATTGAATGAATGAGAATTTTGAGTCATATTGTTCAGTAAATCAGTTGTTTGATTTATTTACAAATAACAATGTTTGATAATCAAGATAAGGTGGCCATATGAGTTAAATAGATAACAAAGAATCAATTAGAGTAATGCACAAAATCGTAACCAATATAAGGTCCATAATAAGGACATCATTCAGAAAAGTTCCACACAGATAATATTAATCCAAAATGCCATCTGAGTACATAACCCCGTTCTTCAAAAACACACATAACTTTCTAAATAAAAGCATGAAATAAAGGTGGCAACTATAGAATTTTGTTCTTCCAAAATAAATTACATCCAATACCAAGGAAATAAATATTCAACTTCCAAAAAAACAACAACAACTGCAATCATGTCTTCATAGCTTCCAAATTGGGCCCCTCCTATATGACAAATTTTCTCTGAAGGTGGATCTTGTTGTTGGTTGAATTTGATTGCTTGAAGAAATCTGACTTGGCTGAGGTACTTGAGTCTGTTGGCAAGAAGAATTTTGGCTGAAGTTGGTTGACTTTGTTGCTGATGTGTTTCTGCTGGCACAACTGGTTGAGATACAGTAATTTGACTTTGTTAAGCGCCACTCATATAAGTTGGCTGAGTACCAGTTATTTGAGTTGATTGAGTAGGTTGAGTTGGTTGAAGTGATTCACTTTACTGGCATGATTGAGTTTGTTCAGCAGCTGCTGTTCCTTCCTGTGTAGTTGATAGGGTTGGTTGTTGCTCTGTTTGAGGTGCTTAGAGACAGGTATTTCATTTGTGTCCAAGTGCTCTGCATATTGCACATCTTTTACTGTTCCACTTTGTCTAACTCGCGTGTCATCCTTCCTTAACTCCCAGGACTCCAACCTTCATTTCTTTTTTGGTTTTTCAGGAAACAATCTTTTAGTAGGAGGTAAGACATCACAATAAGATGTCATTTCCCACATATAAGGTCCATTCACAGGATATATCACTGACAAGTAGGTCTCCTCATATGTTGACTTTAGAAACTAGTGTGGGAGGTAATCCTCTACATTCAAATTCAAAATTCTGATGGTAGTGAGTGTGTAATAACAGGGAATTGCTGTTATGGTTCATTTCCTGCAGCTACACTCCTATTTGTCTATATCTACCACAAATTTCTCCCCAACCATGGAAGTATGACTGACCTAAAAAAGTTTTTGTTCAGATCAACTACAATGAAGACAACATATAATTAAAAACATTACCTTGGTAACTAATATTTAGTCTTTTCTGCTTCCTTCTCTAGTTTGTCTTGAATTTTTGGGCAACTAGAACCTTCAAATGCATTTACCTTCTTTCTATTGGAAGCCCATCTCGTCATGAGGTACATTCGAATTTCTTCCATCATGGTTATGATGGGTTTACTCCTAGCATCCACTATTGTGCTATTGAAACCCTCAGACATGTTATTCAAATTAATGTCAGATACAAGCCTTGATGTAAATCTGGACTTGGAACAAAATGTACTTCCACACAAAAAATAAATGAAATTAAAAACAGTTCACAATTTGATACAATTGGATAAAAACATTGTTTAAAACATGCCTTGGGTGGATTTGTATCAGGTACTTAAAAGCATATAAATTCAACTCTTTAATCTCCCTCATGACAGCCTCCCATTGATCTTGAAACACCAATGTTCCATTTCCTCCCTATTTTGTTTTTCAGGTCAGTCAACTTTATATTTGGGTTCTCCTATAACGTCTTCTCTAACCTCCCACTTAACCACTTTGAAGTCATTAAATGCACATTAAATTCCCTACTGCATATGTGAGTGTTGATAATTTTCCTTAGTTGCTATGTACTTTGTGCTACTTTATAAGCACAATATGCATACCACTAGAGATGGCAAATAAACCCGTCCCCGTGGGTATTGCCCGAACCCGTCCCCGTTTTGACGGGGAATCCCCGCATTGACTGGGTATGGGTACGGGTATGGGGAATCCCCGACTTTTTCAGTTGGGTATGGGGATGGGTATGGGGATGTACATATACCCGCCATAATACCCGTCCCCGCCATATCTCCATTCTCGTTTAAATTATTAAAATATTCACAAT
>Ga0214542_1001409_pt1 | contig 49208 bp, 32 predicted proteins | sample CNSS1metaG_FD_160096 | JGI IMG/M metagenome (GOLD analysis project Ga0214542, IMG submission 160096) | Root nodule microbial communities from cowpea collected in UCLA plant growth center, Los Angeles, California, USA - CNSS1 | ecosystem: Host-associated > Plants > Roots > Nodule | place: USA... | reverse complement strand
CCAAGAGTTAACATATAGAGACATAGAAGGATATATCGGAAGGGTACAGCAATTAGGTGATCGTTACTATAATACGTATAAATACCGTACCCTCTATGAAAACCTTTATGTTAAATATTTATCTGTCATCTTTAGAAGATGGGTCAGGATCAAAGTGGTAGGTCCCTTAACTCCCTATACCCATTTCCTTTTCAGCTCTTGTTCTTTTTTTATTTTAAAATGTTCATATATAGTATTCCCTATGATATTTTGAGGTTGTCAAAGGAATAGTTGATAGGATAGAGAAATTTGTGGAAATAGTAGAATCTAGAAGTAGTAGTATGTTATGTAGTTGTGAGTGGTGTTTTAGATGTTGTCTTACTTGTTGTCATCATTCAAATGGTTGAGTACATGGGTATTTATAGACTTATAGACTATTCTAGAAAGTATTAGTCACAACTTGTGTAGAATGTTCTAGATTTTTGCTTGTATAATGTTCTTGATATTTTCTTCTTATCTTAGGCTTTTCTACTTTCCTCTAGAACTTTCATTACATTTTAATAACTATATCTTAACATTTTCTAGATTCTTCTAGAATTTGCATTACTCCTTAATACTCCTCTTTAATGCAAATTCGGTAACTCTAAGCATAACGCGTAGTAGTTCAAACCCTGGTTCTGGTAACAGTTTTGTAAAACTATCTGCAATTTGGTATTTTGTTGTGCAATACTCGGGTCGGACCTTCATACTTGTCTCTACTTCTCTAATGAAATGATATTTATTTGCTATGTGTTATGCACTAGGTTCTTTGTCATTGCAATAGTTTATTTATTGTCACAGTTGATTGCAGTAGGTCCACTTTATTTTTCTCCCATATCTTTGAATATCTTTCGAAGCCATACAACTGGACTATTGTTTTAGTAGCAGCCACGTATTCTGCTTCAATTGTTGATTGTGTCACGGTTGCTTGCTTCTTTGATGCCTAAGAGAATATCCTTGATCCAAGAGAGAAAGCATAGCCTGAGGTGTTCTTCATGTCATCTATTGACCCTGCCAATCATTATTAGTGTAGTCGATCATCCTTGAGTTAGTCATGGTTTTGTACCATATTCCAAACTCCTTTGTGTCTTGTAGATATGTTAAAATTCTTTTTCCTACTCCATAATGATTCTGACTTGGCTTTTGCATGAATCTTGATAGAAGACTCGTAGCATAAATAATGTCTGGTCGTGTGGTTGTGAGATATAAGAGACTTTCAATCAAACACTTGTAGAGTGATGCTTATGCTTCTTGTGCTCCATCATTTCTTTGTAGCTTCTCGTTTATCACCAATGGAGTATTGACAGGTTTACAATCATATATATATTGAACTTCTTCAATAGGAATTCAATATATTTCTTTTGAGAGATAAATATACCATCTTCTTGTTATTTCACCTTTATACTGAGAAAATAATTCATCAACCCAAAGTCGGTCATCTCAAATCTCTTCATAATGTCTTCCTTAAATTCTTTCATCATCTCCACATTGTTTCCTGTGTAGATAAGATCATCGACATATAAGGAGACAATGAGGTAATACTGGCATTGTGCCTTAATATATAGGTGGGGTGATTTGTAACTTCTTCAGTTTGGAGGGATCTTCAATTTCATAGGTTGGGTGTCACAGTATGTGTCTCACTCATGTTATGCACATCTTCTTATATGATAGGTGGCAAGATGGTTCTATTATCAAGAAACAGAGAATTATATTTCTAGTCACTCGGGTTGACCTTCGATTGATGATGAGTCAGAGTAACCTTTAACCATTGATAACGATGGTTGATCTTTGGTTGGGTTGACTTGGTCGACCTTCAATCTTGACTAAGTTGACCGAAGTTGACTCAAGTTGATGTATGACGAAGGCCGATGTAGGGAAACATTTGGTTGGGACTGACTCAAATTGATGTTTGGCTTAGGCTGGCTCAGGTTGATGTTTGATTGGGACCGACGAGGGTTAATCTTTGGTTGTGATCGATTCGAGTTGATCTTCACTCGAGACTGACTCTGCTCGACAATCAATCGGAACTTACTTGACTAACCTCCATTTGAAGCCAACTCGTGCTTACCTTCGACTTGGTGATTAGTCATCATGGCTTGACTTAGATGCATCTTAATTATGGATTTTCAAAATTTAAAAAAAAAATTATATTTAATCTAAATCCATTCAAAATCCAATTAAGTAGATTGACAATGAGATTTTCCAAATCCAAAAATTAATGGAATCCAAATCCAAGTAAACTGGATATAAGATATGAAAATATGAATTTAAATTTGAGATAAATCTATTTAAATGGACTTATTAAAACAATATAGATTTGAAATGCCTGTCTTACTGCTTCCTTTGCACTCACTTCCGTATTTAAGAAGCGAATCTTACTGTTTTACAACCAAAAGATCATGGAAATTCAAATGAGTTTATAATAATTTATGTTTTCCTTCGTGCCAAAAATGTGTTTATTCCATTGTGTGTCCGCCGGCTAATACTATGCAGCTAATAAATCGAAGCATCAGTTTGCACGAACTCCACCCGAATCCATGCTTAGAATCCATCCTACACATGAGAAAAGAGACATATGCATGCTTCCAACAAATATTTGAGACTGTACCGTATGACCTATCAACATCTCAGCTAGTCCTTTGGCCAGACAATTTAAAGATAAGCCGTCGAAGACCACCTGTTACAGGTGGACTATCCAACAATTGGGGTTTAAAGTTGTAGACTTTGTTGATATGACAATTTTTTCAAAGTGATTTTTATATAAACTAGTAAAAGCATTGTACTAACTTTTTTTATGATAATAAAAAAATAAAATTATAATTATTGTTATTATTATTATTATAAAATTACATATAAATTATTTTTATAGTCTAATAATAATTAATTTTCGTTTATAATGATTAATTTTAAAAAATAGTCAAATAAAAAATGGTTAAATTAAGAAAATGATCACTTAAAAAATAATATTAATAAAATAATTATTTTTATTTAAAAAACATTTAAAAGATAAAATTAAAAATTAAATATGAACTACAAAAAGGTCTTTATATATAGATATAGATGTATACTTTACTTTTAAAATATCAAATATATAAAATATATTAAAACTATTTAATTTTTAAAATTTTTTTAGTAATAACATTGTATGAAAAAAAAAACTGATGATGAGATTTATATTAAAAGTGAAGGAAGAAAATTATAAATGAAAAGATTTGTCATCTTAAATTTGAACCTTTAGATTAAAATTATTTACAATTTAATATAAAAAATACACACAAATTCAGAATATAAAACTTAACTATCACTAACCTTATTTATTTTCAAATTTTTTTCGATATTTAGCGGAAGCTAAGCCAACACTAATTTAAATATATAAAATATTAAAAGGAAATAAGGTTAGTAACCTCTAAACAAACCGACCTCAATTATTTTAGCTTTTTTATTTATTTTATATTTACGTTCTCTTAATCGATCATAATTTAAATAAATAAAATATCAAATTAGTGTTTCGTTAAATTAATGCTAAACATTTTTATTTTTAATATTTATTTTAATTTTTTTATTGTTAACGTTTGTTTAATTGCTACTTACTTAAATAAATATAAATAAATAAATAAATAAGGCTTTATTTATTATGGATATCTATTTCAGGTATAACATCCCTTAAGTCAATAACTTTCAATAAGTGGATTTCAGTGTGATTGTTATTTAAATAAAGTGTTCATTTTTTATGGATTCATTCTTTATGGATTCAAATAACGTGTTTATTTATCTTTTGAGTGATTCAAAAAAGGTGATTACATTTTTTGTAAGACTCAAATGAGGTGTTCATGTTTTATGAATTTCAAAAATGATGTCTTTCATATCTTGTAACTTCAAAAAAGTATTTTATTTTCTAAACTGTTATTACTCTTATTTGTAATCTCAGTTTAATTTTAATGATTAGTTAATCCCTTCTTAGAAAAATTAACAATTAAATATAATTTTTTTTATCTGAACTAATATCAAATACTTTGTCCAATTCTCTTTTTGGTACTCTTGTTATTTTATTGTAATTATTAAAATAAAGGAAAAACATCCTCCTCACAAGGCTACTTGGCTACGGTACACACACATATTCCTATTTTTATATTAATTTTTATGTCTTAAAAAAAAATTTTAAATAAATAATAATAAATCATTATATTTTATAAAATCCTTTTAAATAAATTCTTCTAAAATAATGAATTATCACTTCTTATATTTACTTTTCCTAATTATTATAATTTTATAGGATATTACATGAACAACCCGATCTCCAGAAATGTTGACTCACCTTCGATATTCAAGTCAGAGTACAGTAAGAACACATCTCATTCATAATATGAAACATGTTTCCATGTAAATATTTCCAACTAAATGACATCTTATTACAATTGAAACCCGATTCTAAAAAAGCTGATCAATAGTACAATCAAAGCACATCAGACTTTCCTAACTTAGTTATAGTAAAGCCTAACTCTTCAAAGATAGTAATAACAACATGCCGAATTCATCCATTACTCAAAGAAAATGCACTGTGTAGCCTTGCTTTTCTCCACGATCAACTTCTTATCGAGTAACGGATGTTAAGACAAAATTTTGGAGGTGTTAAGATAAAATATTAAATATGTTTGATTTAATTAGTTGAATGGTATCCATTTTCGTTGACCAGCTTTTAAAAAAGTGTTAATTGAGTTCTAATTCAATTGACACACTTTTAAAAGTGTATATCAAACTGACACATCCAAATGAAAGTGTGTATCATTCGACTAATTAAACCAATATATTTTTAGTCTATGAACTTTGATGCAAAATTAGATTTCGTTACTATCTGAAATTTTGATACATTTTAGTCCTCAAATTTTAAATGAATAGATATAGTACTTTTAACCCAATTAAATTAATTATTTTATATTTCAAATATGTTTTTCAGCATATGTTAAAACAGGAACGTGTCAAACACCATAAACAATTTAGATGCTACGAACGAATTTTAATTTCACATTAAAATTCAGAAATTGAAAACATATTTAAGAAGCCAATCTGATCGGTTTTACAACCAAAAGATCAAGCAATTTCAAAATGATTAATTTATAATAATTTATGTTTTCCTGTTAAGTGATAGTCTAGAATAAACAAAAAATGTGTTCTTTCCAGTACGTGTTCCCAACTAATACTATACGGCTAATCAATAGATGCATCAGTTTGCACCGTCCTATATATGATAAAGAAGACATGCATGCTTCCAACATAATTGGGACCCATGTAAGCAGCATACGATATTTTGAACCAATGGTGCGTGCACAACATTTGAATTAATTGAATGCATAAAACAGATTGTATGAATGTTGCAATTTATAGAAAACCTTAATCTGAACCAGTCTCCTGCACCATCGTCAGTGCAATTAACTATACTGTCCTGTCTCTGTCCTTCCAGTGTGCTATGTTTCCACCTTCATGTGTATTCAAACTGCTGCTGCACAATAAGTAGCTTCGATCAATAACTTCAACTGCTTTCCTATGTGATGCAGTTTGAATTCTCCTAGAAAAATGGAAAGTTACTATTTCTAGTTATTTCATATTATTCTTATTCCATTATAAAACATGAGTAGTCTATCTCGTTTTCTATTTATTTTTTAACTACTTTTCAACAATATTTCGATCTACAGGCAAGAGTATTAATCAGTATGTTATTACTCACATTAAAAAGAAATACGAAATTAGATGAAATAGTATTTGTGTTGATCAAGTGGTGTATCAAAATACCATATATAATTTAAAATGGAGTGATATTTTTGTTGATATTGAATTTCATACTTTTAGTTTATGAAATATTAAAATTTTTAGTCTAAATTTGTATTCTAGTAAATATAATGGTCTTAAAGGTTTAAACATGGTCTTTTAGTAAAAACTACAACAATAAACTTGTGTTAGAAAGCATGGTTGTAATGTTAATTTCAATGCCTACCCCCCTTAACTAAAGCTTGAAGTTGGGATCGAAGCACTTTTGGCGAGAAAATCACTTGTACCCATCTACCTTTGGTAATGAAGATATTGTTCCCTACTCACATATGGAGAAAATAGTAACATGGTTTTTTATTCTTCACATATTCTTAGAACTGGAAATTCCTGTGCACATATAATTGCAAACAGTGCTCTTTTTTTTTTTCATCTTTTAACGTGTTGCCCAAAAAAATAAGTACAAAAATGGGAGGAGGATTAATAGACAAAAATTATTTTATGGAAATGTTGTCTTTCTTTGATAGGTGATAAGTTTAGATGAAATAAACGTGAAGTTAGGATTGCACTTTTGGCGAGAAAATGATTTTAATTATACGTATCTACCTCTGGTAATGGACATAGGGTTAGAGGGGAAAATAGTGACATGATTTTTATTTCTTCACATATTCTTAGGAAAGGTAATTCCTGTGTACTCATAATTGCAAACTTTTCTTTGATTCACAGAAAAAAAATTAATTAATGGAATTTGTTTTCCTTCTCCGGTGATGTGTTTAGCTGTAATAAATTTGATATTCGAAATTTTCATTTCTCCGAATTCATATATTTCTGTTTTTTCGTGTCTAGAGTCTTAATATAGCACTGTTATTATTTGTATCTTTTTTCTTATGCACATCATTACTTCAATTTTTAAAAGAAAACCCTACTTGGGAGTAATAGAACCCTTCTTCCTGTTCCTAAGAAAATTCTAATAAAAAATTGGTTGACTGTATCTACAATCTAACCTCGGGTTTCTGCATGGCAGACGTTTAAAGACACTAGAAACATAGCAGGGATGAACATGTGATATGTTACGAAGTTGTTTTAAAGGATGTAAATTGATTTAGAGGTGTTATCATAAGTTTGATGCAGTGGCAACAATGTAGTATGGTGCCAAACCTTTTGCTTCTATGGGGATTCAGACATTTGGAAAGTCTCGGTCTTATGTGGTTTGAGACATTTGGTGCCAATCAATATAAAAAATGTCACTCTCCTAATTTTGTATTTCTGTTTAATGTGAATAATAACATATTGGTTATTCTTAACTATAGATAGAATTATTTCAGCAAACAAATAGTTAAAACATTAAAAGGCTGCCATATATTTTGAAAAAAAAAAAGGAGAAAGAAATTCATATACTAAAAAAAATTTGAAATTACTGATCAAATTTTACCCACGGATATATTTTTGTCGGTAATTTGAATTATTAACGAATATTATCGATAGATTCTCAAATTTTAATTACCGACCAAAAAATCTGTCGGTAACACAGATTTCATTTATCGACAGAAAAATATGTCGGTAAAATACGTCAATAATTCAAATTTTTTTTACCCGACAAATTTACGACAGATTTTTCTATCGGTATAAAAAACGGGAAATTTCCCACCCAAATTTGAATTACCAACAAATTTTTCCGTCGGTAAATTTATCGGTACTTACATAACTCAAAATTCGTCGATAAAATCCGTAAATAATTTAATTTTTTTATCGATGAATTTATTGACGGATTTTTCAGTTGGTAAAAGAAGAGAAATTTTTCACCCAAATTTGAATTACCGACGGATTTTTCCTACATCAAAATTTGTCGGTACTTACATAACTCAAAATCTGTCGGTAAAATCTGATTTTACCGACATATTTTTTTACCGTCGATAATGTTGATTTAGCGACGGATTTTGATCATTACCGACGAATTTGACCGTCAGTAATAGCAGTTTTTCTTGTAGTGAGATAAAGTACTCTTTTTACCACATCAGACCAAAAGTTGAGTCGGGCCACAATAGGTCAAAACGTTGAGATAGGTCATCTCAATCCAAAAGGTGAGACGAGTTGTGTCAAGCCAAAGGACGACACGGGCATTACCAGACCGATTGGCAAGACGAGTTGTCACAGGCTGAAGGTTGAGACGAGCCATCTTGGCATGAAGACTAAGACGATTTATCCTAGACAAAGGTCAAGGTGGTTCCAACCATGAATGAAGGTGGATAGGGGTCATCTCAAGTAGAAGGTCTAAACGAACTGTCTTAAGTAAAGGTCAAAATAAGCTAACAATAGTTAAAGTTCGAGACGAGTCAACTTGGATCGAAGGTCAAGAGAGGCCAGCTTGAGCAAAGGTCAAGTCGAACCGGTTCAGGTTGAGAAAGGCCAACTCTAGTTGAAGGTCGAGAGCGAGCAGCTGATTCCGAAGGTCAAGACATGTCGATCCACCATAAAGGACAACTCTGACCATCTCGAACCGAAGGTCGAGATGGGCTAGATCACACTAAAGGTAGAAAGGGATCTTCTCAGGCCGAAGTTCGAGATGTGTTATGCGATTTAAAAGTCGAGATGGGTCTTCCCAAGTTGAAGGTCGAGATGGGCAAATCCGAGTCAAAGCATGTGATGTGCCAAAGCATGTTTTATGCCTGTCCAAGTGAAAGGTCAAAATTTGTCAGTTATGCCCAAGTTCGAGAAGAGTCATATCAGGTAGAAAGTTGCAACATGCATTTTCATATAGAAGTCAAAGATGGACCATCATGGTACGAAGGTCATGACAAGTTGTTTTAGTCTGTAGGCCGAGACGAGTTGCCTAGGATGAAGGCTAATATGCGTTGGCCCAAGAGGTCGAAATGAGTTGGCCCATATTGATGGTTGAGATAGGCCTATGCAGTCCAAAGGTCGATACAATTTGACCTAGACGAAGTTTGAATTTTGAGACATGCTAACTTGCGTCGCAGGTCGAGAAGAGTCAACCTAATTTAAAGATAAAGAAGGGTTGGCCTAACTCAAAGGTCAACACAAGCTATCTTGAGGCTGAAGTTCATGATAGATTGCTTAAATGATAGTAAAACGGGTCATTCTAGACCGAACTATGAGACCAATCGTCGAGGCCCAAAGGTCGGGACCGACCAACTCAAGTCGATTATTGAGATGCGTGTGGCCGAGCCAAAGGTCTAAATGGGAATGTTTTAAGACGAGCTACTGCTTGTCGAATGGCGTGGTGGCTCGTCCAAGGTTGAGATAGATTGATATAAACCTAAGTGCAACAGAAGTTTACGCAGACATAAGGTTGAAACGAATTAGCTTACGTTGAACGTTGTGACGGGTTGGCCCAAACTGAAGGTCGAGATTGGTCTTTCCTGACAGATGTTTAAGATGGTCCATCCCAGGCTAAAAGTCAAGATCGATCATTCACTAACACAAAAGCGTTATATAGTCACCCCTATAACGTTTGCCTAAAAAAAGTCCAATGTTAAAAATGACCGGTGACATTTTTGTAAATTATCAAACTGTTTTAACGTCTGTCCGTTCCATATCAGACGTAATTTAACATCCGCCCGTTCCAAATCAGACGTAATTTAACGTCTGCCTAAAAAACCCCGATGTCATTTAAAAAAGGACGTCGGACAGTTGTTCCCCCGATGTCACTTAACGTCAGACTCCTTCACCACCGACGTTAAGTTTTACTTATCTTTACATGAAACGCAAAAACCCTACGCTGTTGCACTGTTTCCGCGAGCGTTTTCCATCGACGACCACCATTCCAACCTCATCTAAGTGAGTTTCGAACGTTTTTCACCACCAAACTTGTTGGGATTTGATTATGAATTGATTTTAGGCATTTTGAACAGAATATTTTGCGTTTTCATCCCCATTTGCAGCGTTTTGAGATTCGTTCCACTTACTCTTCATCCCCATTTGGCTAACAGAGTGCGGAGACCTTAAAGCCACCCTTTCCAAGTTCGTCTTTCATTTTGCTAGAAGGGGTTACTTTTCCATTTCTAAATTTAGGGTTATTACTAAATTGAGCGTTAATTGTGATTACAATGGCATGATGCATACTGCAGGTAATTCTTTTCATATGTGTATAATTATAAGGAGTGTACCAGACACTCTCATGCGGATTGCCTCCTTTTAGACTTTTAATTATGCATACCGTTTGAAATTGAAATTGAAATTGAAATTGAATTGATAACCTACGTATCTAATTTGGAGGGTAAATGAGCATGATGTGGTGATCAATGTTGTGAACTCCATACGAAAATGAGTCATAATGAATTTTGGGTGGAGTGAATAATGAAGGATGACTCATTCCATGAATTATAAAGTTTATGTTTTCATTACATGAGAGTTCTTAGTATTTTTCTTTTTTACGAATGATGTTGAAGTGATTACATTTCTTTAAACTGACCTCTAAGTTGCCTTGGAGTAATATTTAGGTGGTCACTCCTTGATCTTTAATTCTCCATTAAGAGGGGTGAGTGAGGTAAGGTTAAATCAAGGACCTCAAAACTAGCAAGTAATTGAGGTAATGTTCTTTTTCATGTCTTTTGTTTCTCTTTGGTCTGATTTTGATATGAGACATCTCTTGTAATCTGCTAGAGTTATTTTGTTCTCTCGACATAAGATTAAGGTGATGGCATGAGGATAACAAATACCTAATAGATTTATGTAGTATAACCTATCATAGTTATGCAATATTGTTGTACTCATTTTTTTAAACTACAAGGCATTTGATTCAATGGCTTTTTCTAGTTATTGATTAACTAGTAGTTCTGGAATATGGAAGTTAATACTTTTAAGAAAAACTTTTAGAAACTATTATGGAATTTTTCTGATGTTTAGGTGTGAGAATGTTGTAAAAACAACAAAACTTCAAAAGAAAATAGCACTGTTTGACGTCTGGTAGAACCTTGACAGACGTTAATTAACGTCTAACTCTCCTGGCCCCGACGTTAATTAATGTCTGACTCTCCTGGCCCCGACGTTAATTAACGTCTGGTCTACTTTCCGATGTCAATTTTGACGTCACCCAATACGACATCGGTGTTTGGGCAGACGTCAAAGATCAAAAATATCGGATGTTAAAAGCCTTTTTGTATTAGTGATTTCGGACCTATTGTCAACTCTGCCTAGCCAAAGTCGAAGGTCGAGACAAGGTGAAGGTCGAGATTTGTTCCACATCAAAGATTAAGACTGGTCGTCTCATGCATAACGCCAATAATGGTTGTCATGGGGCATAGGTCTTGACAAGTTGTCCTAGTTGAAGATAAAGGCCAACGTGAGTCGTAACAGACAAAAATTTAGGATTGATTATTAGAGGATGAAGTTTGAGATGAACTATCTTGGCCAGTAGGTCAAAATTGATTGGCCAAACTGAAGGTTAAGATAGGCCGATGTAGGCCAAAGGTCAAGAAGAATCATCATTGGATGGAGTCTGAAATGAGGTAACTTAGGTTGAATATTAAGACATGTCGATCCTTATCGAAGGTCAAGAGGTATCAACTTGTGCAAAAGGTTGAGAGAGACAAACTCAGGTCGAGGATCAACACAACCTACCTCACATTGTAGATCGAGATAGGCCACCAAAGGCCAAAAGAGATCAGCCTAACCTGAAGGTCAAAACGAGTTGTCTCGTGCTAAAGGTTGAAACAGAATGGCATAGGATGAAAGTAGAGATGGAACGGTTCAAGGCAAAAGCTGAGACACGCATAGTCGGGCCAAAGGTCTAGATGGGTCATTGTGGGACCAAAAGTCGTGTGGCCATGTCAAAGAATGAGGTTGTCTTAGGTAGAAAGTCGAAACAAGTTGGTTCGAGCTAAAGTTTGAGACGAACTGACAAACACAGACTGTCTAGTTGGGTGAGCCCTTGCCAAAAGTCAAGAGAGGGCATCTTAGGCGGTAGGTACAGACTCGTCGAGCTAGATTGAAGGTTAAGACAGAACGAAAAAGTCCAAAGGTTGAGACGGATCGGCTTAGACCGAAGGTTGAGATAGATCAATACAAGCCAATAGATAAGGCGGGCTAGCCTAGCTCAAAGGTTGAGATGGGCCAACATATGCCAAAGGTCATGACGGGTTGACCTAGTCGAAAGAGCAATAAGTCTAAAGGTTAAGACAAGTTGTTTGAGGACGAAGATCAATACGAGTGGCTGAAGTTGATGGCCGAGACAGACATGCCTAGGCCGAAGGTCTATAAGGTCATCTTGGGACGAATGTCAAAACATGTCGTCCTGTGTCGAATGTCGAGATAGGTCATCCTAGGTCAAAGGTGAAGATGGGCAGAAGGTTGAGACAAACCAAAAGTCGACTTGAGTTGGAGCGAGCTGAAGGTTAAGACGAGATGAAGGTCAAGACAAACCAAAGGTCGACATGAGTTGGAGCGAGCTGAAGGTTAAGACGACTCATTTGGTACAATGGTCAAATTTGGTCGTCCTAGGCCAAAGTTCATCCCAAACTTAAGGTCGTGATGGATCAGCTCGATCGAGCAAATGGTCGAGATAAGTTGTTCTCGATCGTGGGTAGAGACAAATCTGCCCGAGTTGAAGGTCTAAACGAGGTCTATTTAGGTTGAAAATTGTAACGATTTGGGCTTGGCTAAAGTTCAAGACAAGTTGTTTCGAGTTGAAGGTTGAGGTTGGCCATATGAGACCGAAGCTCGAGACGGATCATCCCTGGCCAAAGGTTGAGACAAGCTGAAAGTCAAATTAGGTTAAAGGTCATGACAGGTCGGCGTTGGCCAAAGGTCGAGACGAGTTGTCCCGAGCCTAAGGTTGAAACTGGTAGGCCCAACCTAAAGGTCATTCAAGAGTTAAGGTCATGATAGGTAAGCTCGAGTAGATAGTTTAGATATATCGTTCCCGATCCAAGGTTGTGACAGACTAGTTTTATAAAATATAATATTTAATATTAATAAATAATAAAATAAAAAATTAAACATAATAAAGAATAATAAAATTTATTAACATATTCTTTTTGTTCTCTTTCATTGTATGTTTCTCACGGATTGTATTAATTTATTATTCTTGCATCTCTTCTTTTATTTTTTATTTTAAAAAAGAAATAGAAAGTTAGACATAAATTCATTCTCTTCGCTCTCAGTTCTCATCTAGAGATGGCAAATAAACTTCCTGTGGGTATTGCCCGAACTCGTCCCCGTTTTGATGGAGAATTCCCGCATTGACTGGGTATGGGGAATCCCCGTCTTTTTCAATTGGGTATGGGGATGGGTATAGGGATGTACATATCCCCGTCATAATACCCGTCCCCGTTTAAATTATTAAAATATTCACAATTAATTAAGTTACTATATATATAAAAATTGAAGTTCATGAATATAAAAATTTGCAATATAAAAATTTAATGTAATTGTCATGAATATTTTTTTATCACCATCCAATATAATTGAAGTTCAAAAGATACAATATCTATGTTAAAATTTTATTATTATGATTATTATTTATTCTTTGTATCATTTTGATTAAGTGATTTATGATAACTTTTATTAGTGTATAAAAAAGTGATTCATTAGAATTTAAAAGATTTAAGTAAATAAACATTTAAAATATATTTTAATTTGAATATTTATTTTCCTAGAATTTAAAAGATTTAAGTAAACAAACATTTAAAATATATTTTAATTTGAATATTTATTTTCCTTTTATATTTTTTAAAAATTATTTTAAAATTTTATCAACTAGGTTTCATTAATGTTTGCAAATTTAATAAATGTTTTGGTTCTCATGAAATTTTATTTGGTATTATAATCTAAAATTTAAATAATTATAAATTATTTTAAACTTTTATTATGATTATTATTTGTTATCATTTTGATTCAGATGATGTATTATAACTTTTATTAGTGTATAAAAAAATTCATTAGAATGTAAAAGATTGAAGTAAACAAACATTTAAAATATATTTTAATTTGAATATTTGTTTTCTTTTTTATATTTTCTAGGGTTAAATATGTTTTTGGTCCCTCAAGTTTCAGCGAAATTTGGAATTAGTCCTTCATCAAAAATTTTGACCAATTTAGTCTTTAATCTTTCAAAATGCATGAATTTAGTCCTTTTAACCAAATTTTGTTAAGTTTATCTGACGTTTCAAGTGCATTTTATGATAGTATTTAAATTATTTACACTGTTTGACACATTTTTGCTTCAGTGTTAACTTAAATACTATCATGAAATGTGCTTGAAACGTCAGAGGTGATGTTCCTTCAGCGGCGCGACTCGTGGTGGTTGCCGGAGGCGCGAGGCAGATTTGGTTCGCAAGACAAAGCAACAGTAGTGAGGTTGATGGCGTCGCAACAGAGGCGGTTTGCGTCTTCGCTCACAACAGTGTCGATCTCTGTCATTGAAGTATGGCTTTGAACGCGTAGCAGCAGCTTGGTTTCGCGTCTCTGTGGCATGGTGGTCTGACGTCACGCTGGCTCCCGGTCTGGTTGTGTTTTGGGGGAGTTGTGCAGAGGAGAAAAAACCAGTTCGCGATTTGGGTTCGCTCAGAGAAGATGAACAGTGCAGGGTTCGCGAATTCGGAATCCTAAATAAGGTCTATAGCCTCGGTTCCATTAATAACCGAGGCATAAACTCATATAGGCCTCGGTCCTATTCCACCTGAGGCCAAAGCCTCTGTCGTCAGTGGTAATTTTGAAATTTTGGGGAACACTGATGAGTTATAGGCCTCGGTTGAATGATAACCGAAGCATATAAACCCTTATAGGCTTCGGTTGGAAAGGGACCCGAGGCAAAAAAATTTGAAAATTTTCAAAAATGCCACCGCGTCCTTATAGGCTTCAGTTCCGAAATTACCGAGGCCTATAAGGCGAGTTAAAAACGCAATTCTGCACTAGTGTATGATTTTTGCTTTTTTTTTTTTCAGCTAAAATAGAAAATTATAAGTATTCTCAGGAGTTTGATACACAAAAGAGTTTTGATATATATTGTATAAATATGATTTGTAGGATAATCTTTTTACTTGACTAGACCGTATAGAAGAAAATTATTAAGTAGTAACCAATTTTGAAGATTAAAATAATTAATTAGTATAACGATTAGATTAGAAATCATTTTATAAACTAAAAATTATAATTAATTTGTTAATTAAAGTTTAAATTATTTTTTAATTTAAAATCAATAACAAATTTAAAATTAATAATAGTAAGTAGTTAAAATTAGATTCTTGGAATCTACGGGGGTTATAACTTTAATTGGAGTTTATTGGTTATGTGAATATAACTTTAAATGGAGTTCATCTAAATTTGTAAATATAAATATTTGTTGATATTAATCCAGTGCTACATGCAATGCAGGCCACTGTTATTAGACATTTTTACCACCAGTTAAGTATCAATACAATTATATATATATATATATATATATATATATATATATATATATATATATATATATATATATTAATTCAAAAATAAAATAAAAACCAGCCTATTTCCTCTCCTTGTTTTAATGCTCGCCAATGTAATATTGGTCATGATGATTGAATTGACAACGATGATTTTAAAAGTAGTAAATGCTGCCTCCTAGCTAACTAGTTTAAAGTTACCTACTTACTTAAAAACGTTCCTTTTTTTTTCTTTTATATATATATATATATATGGTTGAAAAAAACTTTCCGAGAATCACTTTATTAATAGAGAAATAAAATAAATACAAGAAAACACATAGACAACTCTCTCATGTCTTTTTATCTCGAGTACATCCACTCTCTCTAAATCAATAATTTAACTAAAACCTCACACAACACTCTTATTATAAGAGTATAAGAAATAAGAGTCAAATATAAGCTTGAAGTTTCTTTGACTCGAGACAAGAAATATCATGAACTTAGAGCCTATTATATAGTCACTAACACCCACTTCCTTGGTATTCTAGACGAGGTGGGACTTTTCAAAACATATTATTTTTATCAGTCCAACATTCTCCACCATGATTAAAATAAACATATATTCATTTCCTATACTAGCGATCATACTCCATCATAAGGAGTATCACTTGAAATCAAGTCGTTCCAAGAATTTTCACTTGGAATCAAACTATCCAATGAATTTTCACTTGGAATCAAACCATCCCAAGAATTTCCACTTGGAATCCAACTATCCCAAGAATTTCTACTCAGAATCAGACCATCCCAAGAATTTCCACTTAGAACTAAACCATTCGAAGAATTTTCACTTGGCATCAAACCATCCCAAGAATTTCCACTTGGAATCAAATCATCCAAGAATTTCCACTTGGAATCAAACCATCCCAAGAATTTCCACTCCGAATAGTCATCCAAAGAATTTTCATGCACCCTGCATCAAACGCCAGCAAAACGCAAAGCAAGCGCAAATCCCAAAATCAGATCTACAGCTACAAAACCTCATCATTTTCCATGGCAACGCGGTTATGGCATGAGGATATTTATCGCATTTTTTTCATAAAAGATCATTGTCTCCTATAATGAGAGAGACACTCTTAGCCGAATCTAAATCATTTTTCTGTGATGTATCTCCACCTTGACAATTTCTCCTCACATGCCCAAGCTTTCCACATTGCCAACATACCACATTCATCTTATGGTTTTTGTTCCCATGTGTCCCACTTCTAACAACCATCATTGAGTTTGTTGTCATGTTTTCATTACTTTTCATCCCCCTCTCTTCAAAAAGGATCTTATTAGCAATTTCATCAAAATTCAATGTTTCCTTGCCATACATCAAGACAGGTTTGATAAGCTCATAGGATGACGGAAGAGACCAAATGAGTCTTAGAGATATATCTTCTTCCTCGACCTTAACTCCAATTGTCTCTAATTCACAAACAATTTCATTAAGATTACTAAGATGATCATAGACTTTCATATCATCACCCATGCATAGGTTATGAAACTTTTCCTTCAATAACAACCGATTTGATATGCCCTTTGCTTGATATAAGCCTTCGAGTCTCTCCCAAAGTTCCTTTGCCATCGACATATTTTACACATTTGCAAGAACATTCTTAGCCAAACACAAACGGATTGCACTAGCAACTCTCAAATCTAACTCCTCCCATTCTTCTTCCTTCATGTTAGAAGTTCTTCCTTTTAACACCTTGTGTAATCCATATTGAATCAACACATCTTTGGCTTGAGTTTGCCACAAGCCAAAATTTATCCTTCCATCAAATTTCTCTATGTCACATTTGATCGCACTTGCAAAAGCCATTGCAAGCTAAGCAACCAAGGATGATTCTCCAACAACAAAGAATTAATCTTTTTTGATGTGGAAGATCAGACTAAGCTGCAACCACAAAGGATACTAAGAAAAAATCCTACCAAATCTGGAATTAATCTTTTCTGATCTGGAAGATCAGATAATGCTGCAACCATAAAGCATACTAAGAAAAAATCCTTACCGAACCATAACTCTTGATACAACTGTTGGGAAAAACCCCGAGAATCACTTTATTAATAGAGAAATAAAATAAACACAAGGAAACACATAGACAACTCTACCATGCCCTTTGATCCCGAGTACACCCACTCTCTCTAAAGTAATAATTTAATCCAAACCTCACACAACACTCTTATTATAAGAGTATAAGAAATAATGGTCAAATATAAGCTTGAAGTTCTTTGACTCGGGGCAAGAAACATCATGGAATTAAAGTCCATTATATAGTCACTAACACCCACTTCCTTGGTTGGCCCATCACATGATTTTGATTTCTCCTTGCCTTATTTTGTTAAGTCTACAATAGTTGTGATTCAATATAAATAATCAAATGCATACTATTATATTGGTTGGCTCATGCTAATATAAAAAATTACTATAGTTGACACCTTCTAAGGAGATAGATCAAAATAATTATAAATAGAATGATGACAAAGTAGTAATAAGTTTGACACTAACTAGTAAAAGAAACACTCATATTATTAAGGGTGGACAAAAAATCTAATTTTCTTGATCCGATCGACTTTTGCTCTGATCCAATCCATTTAAAATTCATTTTATTAAAAATCCAATTCATTTAAAATCCCTTTATGGATCTGAATTTCAATCTAATCTACATTTTATATATTTTATGGATTGGATATCCATTCCCTAAATCAAGATTCTCAAATATGGATAATACAAAAAATTCAATCCAAATTTTTAATTTAAATTTAAAGTTGTGTTAGGCTAAAGATTGAGATGGACAAGGCTAAATTAAGACTCGCCCGGGCCTTGCTCGATGACCTGTACGGACCGGGCAGGTCCAACGATCCTGAAGTATTGGGCGGCCTGACGATTCGAACGAGTCATCGGGGCCGACAACCTGAATGGGTCAAGCGAGCCCAAACACACGAACGGGCTCGGCGGGCTTGACGAACCGAACAAGACGATCGGGCTCGACGACCTAAAAAAGTTGTGTCAGCCCGATGACCTGAACAGCCAGGCGGGCCTAAAGATCTGAATGGACTGGGTTGGCCCAACGATTGGGACGGGTCGTGCTTGACGACTTGTACGGATTGGGTAATCTCGACGACCCTGATGGACCGAGCGGGCCTGACGATCTGAGCGAGCGCGATGACTTGGATAGGCTGAGTCGGCCCGATGACTAAGGCATGCTGAGTCGGCCCAACAACTCGGATGGGTCGTTCTAGACTACCTGTACGGACTGGGCGGGCCCAATGACCTTAAGGTGCCATGCGAGCCCGACGACCCAACCGTGTGAGGTCGGGCTGGTACGATGAGTGAGACAGACTAGGTCGGCCCAACGACCTAAATGGGTCAGCTTGGCCTGGTCTGACGACCTGGATGGGTCCTAGACCTGGACGGGGCTTTTTTGCCTTGTGGACTTTTTTGGCCCTACCCCACGTGGGCTAGGCCCTATACCTAGGGGTTGGGCCAAATTAACATCTTTTGCCAAATTGTATCGTGTCGCCCTTAAGGACACAAGTTTTATAAAATTCAATTTAAATTTCTTTTTTAAAAAATGGATTCTGGATTTTGATCTTGATCCAAATATTTAGACTGGATTTAAATTTTGATCCAAATTTTGAATCTGAATTTTAAAAAAATCAAAACTAGTTTTGCTGAAAAAAAGAATTTGAACCGAAAATCTAATTCAATTATTTGGATCTAAAATAGATGTGGATGGCATCCTTAAAAATCCAATCTATGACATATTACAACTTAAAGATAATAATAATATTTTAATTGTATTTGTTTTTTTTTAACTTAAAGTTTTAATATACATTAATATATTATTGTAGAAATGGTGAAGTGAATGTATTTTTTCAAAGAAGTATAAAATATATAATGTGAATGTTTGTTCTTGGTACTGTGAACATATTATTATAAAATATAACAGTATTAAATGAAAAGTTTGTCATCTTAAAGATTTATTTTGTATGGTATAGATGGATCATGGATGGATTCTTGGGTATCCCTAGTTCCCCATCTCTATTCCAAAAGTTCCCAATTTATTTATTTACCCTTGGAACAGGCATACCATAGTTTGCAGTATTTACCCTTGGAATAAACGTACAACTGGCATTGGCATTTGACAGGCAGCTATTTTGGCATGTTCACGCATATCCCCGTGGTGGTAGCATTAAGCTTCAAAACTTTGCCAATATCTTAGTTGTTTGGTTTACCTCCTTTGGTTGGCAATTTTTATTTCTCCTTCCTTTCAAATCTAAATCAGTTTGTTATTTGTTTTCTTTTTTTTATAGAAATAACGTGGGGACTCCAATTTCATCTGTTGATTCATTAGTACACCTTAAGAAGTCAAATCCTTGTTTAACATTTTCCACATGTTCTTAATAATTCATGATTGTGTGTCCTGATTTAAATCTTGTGTGCTTTGTCTCAACAAACATTACTTTACAAGGCGAGTTGAACTTGTTTTCAGAGGAAAGAAAACTGGGGTTGGTTGTCTGACTGTTGTTTTTGACATTAGGATTTCTCATAGTTACTTCAACGCTCATGCTTACCAAGCATTACTTTCTTGGGTCAGTTAAATGATTTTCACCATATTCCCCAATTTGAAGTGTTTCCAATAGGCATGAAGCATTTCTTCTAAATGACCATGTAAGTTTTGTAAAAGGTAATAACTAATTAAGTTCATTCATTGTTCATCAAAATTTAGGTTCACATATTTATATTCTTGTGCCAGAAAATAAAGACAGGTTACTTAACATGGTCATTAACTTAACTGGAAAGCCCTTGAAAGCAGCACATTATGATCAGACTTTACCTCTCTGCTGGAACGATATAAGGCCTTTCAGAAACATACATGAAGTTCGAAAATACTTCAAGCCTATGGCAGTTAGTTTCAACAGTGGTGCCTGAGTTAAAGCTCAATTTGAGATCACTGCTGAAGCTTATCTTATTATATTAGTGAGTTCTTCACTCTAACTAATCAAATATTTTCTATTTTTCTCAACCTCTTTGTTGTTATCCCAAGTAATGGATGTATTCATGTGTCTTGTTTTTCTAGAACCTGGGAAATGTTTATGTGGGCATTCTAAACGGCTCTGAAATAGATTTGGAGGAATTGAACCTATTTGTGGGTAGGAATTTTTGTTATGTCAGGACTTTGTTTTAAATATAAGTTCTTAGATCTTCATTTTGATTATTTGTTATGACTTGATTTTGAACGTGATATTAAAATTTTATTAAATTGTTATGTATATTAACTTCATTTGAATTTGTGTTAGTAAAATTTTATTCATTTTAATTTTATTGTTATTGAGTTACAAGAATATAAAAAAAATTATAAATATACGTTAGATACGGATTTATTTATGGGAAATCCCATTCATTAGTTACAATGTTTATTTTTGTGTATAATTTTACAACAATAATAATTTAACCTAAGTAGTATTTTAATATTGATTTTTTAAAATTAATGTAATAAATGTAGTGGATTGTATATTTTCAATTGATCTTAATAATTATTTATAATATTTTCTTGATTTAGTTGTTGTGGTTGATGTAAAAGATAACATTAATTGATGAAATGGTAGAGGTCGAAATGTTAATTAAGATATATGAGTTTTTTATAATATTTTTAATTAGTTATTATCGTGTGCTTAGTTTCTTTTTTTCTTTTTAATTTGTATTAAAAATATTAATGTAATCATTATCATATTTAAATAAATAGTTTAATTATATAATTATATTTAATTATTATAATTATGTATAATTATAAATTTAATGTTTTAAAAAATTGATAATTTTAAAAAACAATTATAATTATTTTATTAATAAAATAATAAATAATAAATAATATTATTTTAATATTAATAAAAAATATTTATTAATATTGATCATATTAATACTAATAATAGTAATATATTATTAATATTGTGTAGTGAAACAATATTTTTATATGATTTAAATTTATAATTAAACTTTTGAGTTATATATTACATGAAAATGAATTTAGTCCTTCATCTTTTGAAATTTATGGATTTAGTCCTTCTTACCAAATTTTGTTAAGTTAATTTGACATTTTAAATGCATTTTATGATAATATTTAAGTTAACATTGGAACGAAAGTGTGTCAAACGATGTAAACAATTAAAATACAAATGCACTTGAGACGTCAGATAAACTTAATAAAAATTGGTAATAAGGACTAAATCCACACATTTCTAAAGATGAAGGACAAAATTGGTATCAAGTTTCAAAGAGGGACTAATTTCAAAATTCATTGAAACTTGAGGAACCAAAAACATATTTAAGCCTATATATATATATATATATATATATATGTACCTGATCGATACTATTTCGGTACGGAACCAGACGATCTCAAGAACCCTCTGTGTCGAACCTCCTCCTATTCCTCCCTGGGCTCCTCCTGGATCTCCCTACCGTCTGCACTCCGGGGGTGGAGGTACCTACAGGCACTCCGACGCTCAAGTCAGAAAGTGATCGATATGAGGTGTAATTGGTTAATGAGAAAAGTGTACCTTTACGTGTTCACTAGGCCTTAATTTATACTAACTTCTGAATGGACCTATTATTATTATTTGTGGGCCGTTTGTATTCGAGGATCAATTCTTTTCCTTTCTAACTAAGGTTGCACGCATCGGTTCTTTCCTTATTGGCTGAGATTGCTCGTCTGTGTCTTTGTTAAAGATAAACTCCTTCCTTTTTAGGGTTTGACCGCCTGTACTTCCCAAATATCAACTCCTTCCTTTTTGGGGTTTGGCCGTCTGTACTTCCCAAATATCAACTCCTTCTTTTTTTGGGGTTTGCCCGTCTGTACTTCGCCAAATATCAACTCCTTCTTTTTGACTGAGATTGAGCGCTACTCCTCTGTACCTCTGCGCCATAATCATATGTTCCATCTGCCACTCCCTTGGGCCGGGATGTACTCGGCCAAGAGGGTTGGGATGTGCCCGGCCATCACACTTATTGGGCTGTCAGCGTCACGCTGGATCGAAGCCCCCCGCGATTGGGCCAGGGTATGAGGGTTCTGTTACCTGGGCCGGGATGATCCCGGCCATTTTCCCCTTACTAGGCCGGGATGTACCTGGTTATACACTAACAATATATATCATATAAGATAGTTTGACATGTAATACCCATTTAGAATTTAGAAAGTTATAATAAGATGAAATACATACATATGCATTATTCCCAAAATAAGATGTAGACATATTATGACTGAGGGATCCTGTACGAAACACTTATTATTATTATAATAATAATAATAATAATAATAATAATAATAATAGAATAATAGTAATAGTAATAATAAAAATAATTATAACACTGAATAATAGGATAATGTAGATATATTGTGTCTTACAAATCCCGTACAAAATAATAATTATAATAATACTATAATACAATAATAATAATAATAATAATAATAATAATAATAATAATGGAATAACAATAAAAACAATAATAATAATACTAAATAGTGGAATAATGTCAATATTAAGTTGATTATGAATGTCCCACAAAATAATAATAATAAATATTTATTATATTAATCATATTAATACTAATAATAGTAATATATTATTAATTACGTGTAGTAAAACAATATTTTTATATGACTAAAATTTGTAATTAAACTTTTGAGTTATAATTATATTAAAATGAAATGTGTACACATGGATTGTTGTTAAAATAAAATATAAGTATAATATGTATTATGGAGTCCGTAAAATAAAAAACGAACATAATGTTAAAATTTATTAACAAAAGTATGGATATAAAACTTAAAGCAATATTTTAAAATGAATTGGCAATGTGGAATCATAAAGATAAGTTAAATATAAATTATTCTAATCAAAATAAATAAATATATATATATATATATATATATATATATATATATATATATATATATATATATATAACATGTAACATAATGTGACATGTAATACTCATCTACAATTTATAAAGTTATAATAAGATGAAATACACACGCATTATTGACAACATAAGATGTAGCATTATTGACAACATAAGATGTAGACATATTATGAATAAAAGATCATGTTTTAAACAACAATAATAATAAGAATAATAATAATAGTAATGATGATGATAATAATAATAATAGAATAATAGTAATATTAATAATAAAAATAATTACAATATTACTAAATGGTAGGATAATGTAGACATTTTGTGTATTATATGAATCCCGTAAAACAATTTATTATTATAATAATACTATAAAGAAAAAAAAGTAATAATAGAATAAAAATAATATTAATAATAAAAATAATAACAATACTAAATAGTAGAATAATGTCGATATTAAGTGGATTATGAATGCCTAACAAAATAATAATAATAATAATAATAATAATAATAAATATTTATTAATAATAATCATATTAATACTAATTATAGTAATATATTATTAATTACGTGTAGTGCAATAATATTTTTATGTGATTAAAATTTATAATTAATTTGAGTTATATATTATATTAAAATGGAATGCGTATACACATATCGTGGTTAAAATAAAGTGTAAGTATATTGTGTATTATAAATCCCGTTAAATACAAAACAAAATTAATATTAAAATTTGTTAACAGGAGTATGAATATAAAACTTAAATCAATATTTAAAATAAATTGGCGATATGGAATCATAAACATATAAAGTTAAAGATAAATTATTCTAAATAAAAAAAATATATATATATATATATATATATATATATATATATATATGATACTTAATAGTAATATTAATAATAATAAAAATAAAAATAAAAATAATAGAATAATAATAATATTAATATTAAAAATAATTATAATAAAGTAATGTAGACATATGTTATATTATGGATTTCGTACAAAATAATAATAATAATTATTATTATTATTATAATAATACTATAATGCAAAATAATAATAATAATTGAATAATAATTAAAAATAGTAATAATACTAAATAGTAGAATAACGTAGATATTAAAATAATTATGATTGTCCCACAAAATAATAATAATAATTATTGTTGTTGTTATTATTATTATTATTATATTAATAATAATATTATTATTATTAGCATAAATGTTAGAATAATAATAATGTTATATTAAAGTGTTTAAGTAAATGTGTAAGGTCCACTAATTTCTTTATTATTATTCTGCTCCAAATTCAAGGGGTTGCCCCAAATGTAATAGGCCTAAGGGTTGACCTATAGGGTGTCCAAGGCTCCTAAGACAACTAAATCCTTCTCACTTCTGCCATTCTTGTAAAGAAACAGTTTCCTCACACTCTCATTCTCTCCACAGAGACTCTGCTAGGGTTTAGCCCTCAGTTCACTTCAAGCTAGCTCAATCTCGTTCCACATCACGTAAGTTAACTCTCAGCTCATACTAGTTCCTTTCTAAGTCTCCTTTTTGTTTTCCGCTAGAGGTCCACTATGGTAACCTCGTTCCTTTCTATGTCGTTGTTCCAGTTTGTAAATCTGCTCCTGGAGCTACAAGATTCGTTAGCTTAAGGGTCAAAGTCTGATATTACCCCCTTTCCAAGTGAGGGAAGTTAGGGTTTTGCGTTTAAATCATATTTAGTTGTTCTTGTTTGTTTTTTGTGTCTTGGCATGCTTGGGTGAAGTCCTGACCTGATGGTATGAATATGAAATGTACGATTGATATGATTGAATGACTGAACTGAGCACACACGAAACAGTGGAGGGTTCTGGTTTTCTTGCCCAAGCGAGCATGTCTCGCCTAGGCGGGATTAGTAGTGACTTGCCCAGGATGCCTGCGCGAGCTATCGCTCAAGCGAGTAGCTCTAGTTTTGAGCGAGAGTCCATCTCGCTCAGGCAAGGAGGTCTCGCCTAAGCGAAAGGACGCGAAGGCTACTGTTTCCATCTCTCGAGCCCTCGCCTAGACGAAAGGAGCATGCCTGAGCGAGAGACACCTCTCTCTTGAGCGAGACCTTTCAGCCTGAGCGAGAGTTGGGCAAGATAATGCTTGGGTCCTATTTCTTTCTTTGTTTATGAGTGTTTGCTACATGTTTGGTTGGGTTGTTATGTTAAAGCATGAGATGAATGAATATGCATGAGTAAGAGGATTTGTGGGTTGTGGATGATGGGTTTGGCATGATCTTGACATGAAATGAGTATCACATGATTGGTTATGAAAGTGACATGGAATTGATATGAATGATGATGTTATATTGATGAAAGAAACATGGTGTTGGTATGTTTAGGACGTAATTCCACGATAATTTTGTGGTGGTGCCTCATTGGTTAGGACATAATTCCATGAGCCTCTAGGTGAGACCTCATGATGGTGTCTCAGTTGGTCGGGACATAATTTCATGACTCCTGTTAGTGGGAGTTCATGGTGGTGCCCCATCTATATAATTTAGTAAGGATTCAAGGTAAGGTTGCATCTTAATGCTCTAAAGAGTTAGTTAGTCTCACATAGAGCGTACTGACTCTAGTGGTGAAAGTAGCAGGATGCCTGAAATCCATTAAGGGCTAACCTTGTGTGTGTGGGGGGGGGGGGAGACACTATAACAATTCACTCGGTAGAGCAAGGAAGTCCACCACAAGTGCAAGCATATGTTGAATCTGACTAATTATATGTATCCGGATGAGTCGTGTCTCGAGTCTTAGTGTATTGTGTGCAAGTCATAACATTATTGGGTGATATTTACATTTTGGATTATGGAGATGTATAAAACTGTATGATGAACTATTTTTTGCTCTAGCTTACCCTTCTGTTTGTTTGTTGTATGTTCTGCATGTGTGATTTTCTCTCTTTTGAGATGATAATCAATTTATTGATGTGAGCAGATGTGAGAAACACCCGTGGTCATCAGGGTGATGGAGGTTCTGTCGCATAGCCTACTTGGGTTGGATTCCGCTATTTTGGGCTTTCTTACAAGGCTATGGCCCATGTACTGTTTTTTCCTTTTAACACTAAATTGACCACTATCAATTTCTTGTATTTTGTTTTGTATTGGCATCGTGGTGTGTCTTGGTTTCCTCTAAATATCTTGGGTTAATTATATAGAGTGACGTAATACTCCGAAACCTCACTTCTTATATTTCTATGTGACATTTCATTTAAAATATGATTATTATTTAAATGGAGTGTTACAAAATGTGTATAATATATGAATAACAAAATTCTTAATCAAATTACATAAAGTAATATATAATAAAAATGTTAGAATAAATGTGTATTCACACATATTGGTAAAGTAAAATGTATACAGTAAAATAATGTACAAAACAACAACCATAATAATAATAATAATAATAATAATAATAAATAACAATATAATAATAATAGTAAAATAATAATTTTATTTATAATATAAGTAATAATAATATTAAATATTCATTAATACTAATAATAATAATATAAAAAGATAACAATAATAAAATAATAATAATTGAATAATGGTAATACAAATACTAATAATAACGATGACAATAATAATATTAAAATAACAATGTATACATATGATGGATTATAGATCCCGTACTAAATAATAATAATATAAAAAAAGTTAAATGATTAATCACAGGTATTTTTAATAAGAAAATAATTAAAAAAATTATTTTATATTAACTTTTTATGAAAATAATAAAGTGCAATAAATATTTTCAATTTTCAGTAAATATAAATTCAATCTCCATTTAGTATTCAAATAATAGTATTAATAAATAAATAAATAAAAATAAGGTTAAAATAAAATATGTAAGTTTATTATATTTTCAATAGCAAACAGTAATAGTAAAAATAACATTAATATTTGAAAAAAATATTCCAATGAAAAATAATTATTGATTAAAATTATTATATCACTAATAAATATACTGCAAAGGAAGAGAATTTTAATTGATTCTTTAATTATTTTTGTTGAAAATCAAATATAATCACTATAATTAAAATAATTGATCTCTACAATAATTGTAAAGTTAAATTAATTTTAAAACTGACATGGTAAATGAAATAATAAAATATAATAAATATTAATTCAAAATTTATTGAGTTATAATTAAAAGAATAATTTAAAATAAAACATATTTATTAATTAAAATAATAATAAGAAAAATAATAGTAATTATAATAATATTATTAATTACTAATTAAAACTCCATTCATGATTAAAGAAATTTAAAATAATGAATGAAATCACCTGTAATCATTAATTGAAGAAGTATAATTTTGAATGATTTCAAAACCTTTGGAATAAAAAGAGAAATCCTTTCATATTTAGAAAATTAGAAACATTTAATACAATTAATTAGTATATTCATGAAAAAATTTTAGAAACAAATTATATAAATATTAATTGTATAAATCAATTCCAAGTTTTACACATACGAGCACAAATATTATTAAATTGAATTTTTTATCTATTTCAATTTAAATATTTATCATCAAGTAAAATTTCTTTATAAGTCGCTTTCATAGAATATTATTTAAATATTATTTTATATATTTATCTATATTATTTTTGTAAGCTCTATTTTTAGCTTTTTGTGTTGGGCCTAACTTTTTGTGGGTCTAAGGCCAGTCTAGTAAGGGGACCCAATACCCCTTTCCAGCCCTAACCCATGCACTCTGTCTCATTTACAGAAAAACAGATTTCTCTTCTCTGACCTCTTCTCCAACTAGAGCTCTGCTAGGGCACAACGAACCCTCCTCCTTTTTGGCTAGCTACGTTCATCCTGCTTCTAGGTGAGTTAAAAAAAAAACTTGAGGTCCTTAATCAATTTTTCTCCTTCCCACCGTTTTTGTATGTTGGTCTGGGTAGGGTTTAACTTTGTACCCTTGTTTATGTTCTAGTTTCCACTTTTCAGCTCACTACCTTAGTTCTGGGAGCTGCTATATTCGTAGTTGCGAGTCTGTTGCCTTTTTGGGTACCTAAGCAAGGTAAGGGAAACTTGGTTTTAAGTGTTTAAGAGCAATTTCTACGTGCTTTTGGTCTGTTCCATGTTTTTATGCTTGAATGATGTTTTGGATAGTATGAACTGGCCTGTTTGCATTCTGGTATGTTGCTATTGAGTATGTGTTTCTGCTGCATGCGTGTAACAGTGACGAGTACTGTAATTCTCGCCCAAGCGAGCTCGTCTCGCCTAAGCGAGAATAGCTGAGACTCGCCCAGGTTCTGCTCGAGCAGCTCGCTCAGGCGGAGGCCTCTGGTTTTGAGCGACGCGTTGTCTCGCTCAGGCGAGAGTGACTCGCCCAAGCGAGTTCTCGAGGAAATCTAGTGTTCTTTGCTCGTGTTCTCGTCTAGGCGAGGGATCTGCGTTTTGGGCGAAGGGCGGTCTCGCAGAGTGCTCATTGTGGTACTGTTTCAAGTCTCGCTCAGGCGAGAATGCCTAGCTTATGCGAGACCATTGATGTCGCCTGAGCGAAGGCGTTGAGCCTAAGCGAGAACAGTGCGAAATTTCGTTGTTTTGTTCCCTGTTTCTATTGTGGCTGAATATTATTTTGAATATGCATGTGTTATTGGATTTATATGAAATGAAAGTGGCATGTTTGGATTAATGTATGACTTGGAACTGTTGGATGGTGGTATTGTGGCATGAGAATTGGATGTGTGAGATAAAGGTGGTGGTTATGGTATGAGAAACATGAAATGGTGTGAGATAGGCATAATTCCATGAGTCTCGTGGGGAGTCTCATGGTGGTGTGTAGTGTATATATTAAGATAAGGATTCAAGTAAGGACTGCATCCTGAAACTCTAAAGGGTCAATGAGTCTCATGTAGAGCAAACTAACCCAAGTGGTGAGAGTAGCGGGAGGCCTTAGTCTCTGGCAGGATAATGACCTTAGACGCTTAAAGGCTAACCTTGTGTGTGGTAGGGTGAAACCCATTGGCAATGGCTCTACAGAGCAGTAGAGGCCACCACGAGTGCAAACGTCCAGTGAATCCGATCATAGTATATGTATCCGGATAATTAGGTCATAGTGTCTTGTTTAGTTGCTATAACATGAATCGGTGTTTACTTACTGCTTACTTGATGAACTGTTTTAAGTATCTCTTTGCTATAATATGTTAAATTTATTTTCACTAGTTTACCCTTTCATTTTTGTGTATGTTCTTGTCTTGTCTTCTCTTTTGCGATGATCACCTTATTGGTGGGAGCAGATGGAGGAAATGTTGAAGGTAGACCTGGTGGTGGCAACGGTGTTGTGTAATTTGAACCTGTTATGTGTGGCTCTCAGGAATAGTTGATGGCCTACTGCCTTTTGTAATTCCTTGTTCTAGGAGCAACTCTTTTGCAAAACTATTAACTTCCCTGGTTTATGTTTGCTTATGGCATGATGGAATGCCTAAGTTCCTTTCTAAATACATTTGATGGATGACTGTAATAGTGAATCCTTTTAAGTGTACTGTTCATCTCGTGTGCTCCTTATTATTATAACTATGTGATGTTTTATTTAGTAGATTATTCTATTTAAATGGGATGTCACATTTTTATGGTATTAGAGCCATCGTTCCTTAGTTTCTGTGGGCTATGTGTTTGCTAAGCTTTCGTCGTGCCTTTCTTGTCATGTTTAGATAAGTTTCTAGTTTAACCAAGTTTCTAATGGTTCTTTCTGTGTGTCCATTGATATGGCACCCCCACGTATAGCTCCTCCTCCACCCCCTCAGGGTGACGGGTAAGATCTAGCTAGGGCAATCGAGGCTATGGTTGTAGCCTTGACACAATAAAGCAACGCCATGTTGCAACAGCACGAGGCGGCTATGCAACGTCAAGAGGCCTCTCTTGAGCAATAACACCTTGTGATGCAGTAGATGGAGGCTATGAGGCAGGCTTCTGAGGCTGCCCAAAGGCAGCATATGGATGCTCTCCGCCAGTTAGGGGAGAATGCGACTGGTGCTCCGGTGTATGGTCCTTATCCCCAACCTCCACCCCCTGAATGGAGTTTGGAAGATTTCTTGAAGCACTAACCTGTAAAGTTTGATGGCTAGACGAGTCTCAACCAGGCAGACCAGTAGATGAAAGATATGGAGCGCATCTTTGATGCCAAGAGATGCCCAGATGAGAGCAGGCTTGCTTTCACGGTCTACATGCTCACAAAAGAGGTTGAGCATTGGTGGGCCAGTATGAGGTTAGTTATGGAAGAGAAACATTAGGAGATCACTTGAGAGGCCTTCAAGAGGAGGTTTTTGTCTGAGTACTACCCAGACAGCGTGAGATACGCAAAGGAGTTGGAATTCCTCCAACTGACGCAGGGAAACAAGTCTGTAGCAGAGTATGCAGAGAGATTCAAGCATCTGGGACGCTTCTACACCATGCCGCTCGATGAGGAGTGGCGTTGCAGGAAGTTTGAGAATGGTCTCAAAGGAGACATTCGCTTAATGGTAGCCCCGCTTTCCATCAAGAACTTTGCCGCCTTGGTGGAAAAGGCTAGGGTTATGGAGAAGATGAAATTGGAGGTAAAAGCCCAACAGTATCCACAACAGAGGGTTAGCAGATCATCTTGGTCCAGGCCGAGAGTGAAGAGAAGAAGAAGCTGTATGCTAGGCCTCATCCACAGTTTCAGGGGCCTAAAGGCTTTTCTTCCTCGCCTAGAGGGATCCAGTGCCACCATGGTGGGGGACCACATGTGGAGAGTGTTTACTCGCAGCTATCAGGTTTCCGCAGGTGCAACCATTGTGGTAGGGAGGGCCACTTTTGTAGAGATTGTCCCACTTTGAGGAGGGCAGTGGCGCGACCTACATATCAGACTTCTGGTCAGACTCAGCAAAGGAGGGGAGGCAGCAGGCCTCAAGCTACAGGCAGGGTCTATGCGATGACGGGGTCAGAGGCAGCGGGTTCAGGTAACCTCGTCGTTGGTTGTTGTGTGATTTCTGGCAAGTCTTGCTGCGTGCTTTTTGATTCTGGAGCAACACTCTTTTGTGTCGGAGTCTTGTGTGCAGGAGTTAGGTCTGCTGGTGTGTGAACTACAGTTCGATCTCGTGGTATCTACTCTAACATATGGGTTGGTTAGGACTTCTTCAGTGTGTGTTAGGTGTCCAGTGGAAGTAGAGGGACGTGTGTATAAAGTTAATCTTATATAACTCCCTCTGCAAGGGCTAGATATGATCTTGGGAATAGATTGACTCTTCGCCAATCACGTTGTCATAGATTGTCGGGAGAAGAAGTTGTTGTTCTCCAACTCAGAGGAGCCTGAGTTGTTGTCTTCCCATGGGGTTATGAAGGAAATCCAGGACGACTCACAGTGCTATATAATCTTTGCTAGGATGGAGGTTGAGAAGGAGGAAAGAATAATAGTGATACTTGTGGTCAGGGAATTTGAGGATGTGTTCTCTGAAGAGGTACCAGGTTTGCCCCCGAGGAGAGAAGTCGAGTTCTCCATAAACTTTGTACCAGGAGCTGGTCCTGTGTCAACGATAGCTCCTTACCGCATGGCTCCTGTGGAGTTGGTGGAGTTAAAGAAGCAGATTGAGGAGTTGCTTGAGAAGCAGTTTATACGGTCTAGTGCTTCGTCATGGAGAACCCCTATTTTGCTAGTAAAAAGGAAAGATGGTAGCTCAAGGTTGTGTGTGGACTATAGACAGTTGAACAAGCTGACTATCAAGAACAAATACCCATTGCCAAGGATAAATGATTTGATGGATTAGGTACATAGGGTGTCAGTGTTCTCCAAGATTGAACTCCGGTCAGGTTATCATCAGAGCTTGGTGAAGGTAGAGGATGTAGAGAAGTCTGCTTTCAAATCTAGATATGGGCAATACGAGTATGTGGTTATGCCATTTGGTGTGACCAATGCTCCAGCTTTGTTCATGGATTACATGAACCGGATCTTCCGCCCATTTCTAGATAAGTTTGTCGTGGTCTTTATAGACGACATACTCATCTACTCCAGGACGCATGAGGAACACGCCGAACATCTGAGGATAGTGCTTGTTGTCTTAAGGGAGAAGCAATTGTTTGCTAAGTTATCAAAGTGTGACTTCTGGATGAGCGAGGTGCAGTTCTTGGGGCACGTGATATCAGCTCAGGGTATAGTTGTGGATCCAACTAAGGTGGAGGCTGTGATACAGTGGGAATGTCCCAAGTAAATGATGAAGATTCAAAGCTTTGTGGGTCTAGCTGGCTACTACAGGAGATTTATAGAGGGGTTCTCCAAGATAGTAGCATACACAGCTAACCAGGAAGGACCCACCATTTGCATGGACTAATAGGTGTGAAGAAAGCTTCAGGGAGCTTAAGTAGAGATTGACAAGTGCTCCGGTGTTGGTCATTCTGGACGTCAGTAAACCCTTTGAGGTTTTTTGTGATGCCTCTCATCAGGGCCTTGGTTGCGTCTTGATGCAAGAAAGGAAGGTGGTGACTTATGCTTCAAGGCAACTGAAAGTGCATGAGAAAAACTACCCCACTCATGATCTAGAACTAGCGGCGGTGGTCTTTGCTTTGAAAATCTGGAGGCACTATCTGTATGGGGCACAGTTCCGTGTGTTTAGCGACCACAAGAGCCTGAAATACCTCTTTGATAAAAAAGAGTTGAATATGAGGCAAAGGCAGTGGATAAAGTTCCTAAAGGACTACGACTTTGAACTCCTTTATCACCCGGGGAAAGCAAACGTGGTGGTGGATGCTTTGAGTAGGAAAACGATGCATGTGACACATCTAATGATTAAAGAGTTGGAGTTGCTTAAGAGCTTCAAAGATATAAAGATACAAGTTGAGTTGGAACCAAAATCCATTTGGTGTAGCACCTTAGCTATATCCAGTGACTTCCTAAGCTTGATTAAGGAGAAGCAAACATAGGATGCTAGTTTGCAGAGGGTAAAAGAGCTACTTGGATCTGATCAGGCAAAGGAGTTTGCCTTGGGTGGTGATGACGTGTTGAGGTTCAGAGGCAGAGTTAGCATGCCTAGTGATGCAGAGGTGAGAAGGTTGATCCTTGAGGAAGGGCACAAAAGTCGTCTTAGTCTGCATCCTGGCATGACTAAGATGTACCAAGACCTCAAGAAAAACTTTTGGTGGCAAGGAATGAAGAAGGAGGTTGCACAGTTCGTATCGGTCTGTTTGACTTGTCAAAAGGCGAAGGTGGAGCATCAGATGCCCGGTGGGGCGCTCCAGCCCTTGGATATCTCGGTGTGGAAGTGGGATGGCATAACGATGGATTTCTTTACCCATTTGCCACGAACCGTGAGAGGTCATGATGCTATATGGGTTGTGGTAGATCGACTAACCAAGAGTCCTCACTTCTTGGCGGTGAATCTCATAATGTCCATGGCTAAGTTAGCACAGCTCTACATCAAGGAGATAGTGAGGCTTCATGGAGTGCCCAATAGCATAGTATCTGACAAAGACCCCCGGTTCTCAGGAATAGTTGATGGCCTAGTGCCTTTTGTAATTCCTTGTTCTAGGAGCAACTCTTTTGCAAAACTGTTAATTTCCCTGGTTTATGTTTGCTTATGGTATGGTGGAGTGCCTAAGTTCCTTTCTAAATACATTTGATGGATGACTGTAATAGTGAATCCTTTTAAGTGTACTGTTCATCTTGTGTGCTCCTTATTATTATAACTATGTGATGTTTTATTTAGTAGATTATTCTATTTAAATGGGATGTCACAATTTTAATAATCGTATTACTTTTTGTGAGATATAATTCAGGTATTTTAATGACAATAATAATAAAAATTATATTTGACAAAATATAATTAAAAAAATAGATTTTAGACATAATTAAAGAAATTTAAAGTATTTAAAAGAAATAGACAAATGAAAATGCATGAACTGAAATTCTCCATTAATAATTAAAGAAATTTAAAATAATTAATCAAATCAACTCATTGATAAAAAATCTTTACAAATTAAACATGTAATTATTAATTATAAATATATAAATTTAAAATTTTTTAAAACGTATGAAATAAAAAATAATTCAGTCATAGTTAAAAAATTAAAAAGATTTAATGGAATTAATGTTTCAATTAATGAAAAAAATTTAGAAACAGATCATATAAGTATATATAAGTTTTGATTGTAAAAATAAATATCCTTTAAAATTATTTCCATTGATGTTTGAAAATAAAATAATTATTTATTCAAAATAAGTTTAATTATATTACTTTTTTTAAATAAAATTAGAAAAGATTTAGGGCTAGTTCCTAATGAAATTAAGACAATGTTTTGCCTTCTCTCTATCAGGATGAAAAATATATCTTGTAATATTTCTTTGCAAAGCCACATGTAGGAGAAGAAAATAAGATAAATAAAGTTTATACAGATTGTCTAATTTGTAAAAGCTCTCCTATATTACTTTTTCATGATTATTTAAAAAGAAGTTCCTTACATTTATCTTTTGTATAAAATCTTGTCCAAATAAATTCAATAAAAGTGAAGAACTCTCTTGAAGGGATTGGTACAAAATTCAAAGAATAAAAACAATTCAATACATAATTCAGCGATTCCATCTTTCTTAGACATAAGCAAAGCATATATTTCAAAATGCAATTAAGAAACATCAAAATGAAGAAAATTTTATCAAAAAAGGGTCTGAACAAATTGCAAACAGCACGTAAACATAACATTTAAGAGTTTATGGTTCTATATCTAACAGAATAAAAATATAGGTCAAGGGCTCCCAAATAAAGCCATCCAATTCACATATTGTAAAAATGACACAAGTTTTGACTGATTTAGCAAACAAACCCACGTATAAGAGAAAAAAAAAGAAATAAATTTTATATCATTTTAGTTACAACTTCAACTTTCCACCATTAATATAACATAGAACTAATACTTGGGACCAATGTCTTTAAGGGTACAAATATGCTCCTCTTTCATAAGAGACATAAGAGACAACCAAATCTTTGTCCTCATCAAATCTATTATTGATTTGCATGATGTAGATTAAAATCAGTATAAGAAGGAGCACATTGTGAAAGTTTAACAGATGATTAAGATCATGCCAGTTTCCTCACTTTGTAACGACACATAATGACATAATTAAATGTTCATTCTTCATAATCATAATTTGACAATTTAGTGCAAAACTTCAACATAAATAGCAGAATATGAATCAAACAATCTAACATGCCTAAGCAAATTTTCATAGGTTACAAGTCTAAGGTCATCTCATTAACCAATTGTATAATTATATTAACCACACTGTATCATGAGAGAATTGAAAAATGAAACCAAAAGACCATACAAGGATATGATAAAGATGAATTTTCAATGATATATAGTTTATTCACTACAATTGGGAGAAAATTGAAAATCTTGTAGAAAACCAATTTGCTAACCACTTTTATTAAATTATGAGAATAAAATTTGCATAAACAAATACCAATGAACTTTAATTTTTAAGTATGATTTAGAAGCAATTATTCATGCACTATTTTCTAATATCTAAAAATAACACAACAAAAGTATAAGAGCTTTGACAAACTTACCACTAATTACAATTCCAAAGTTTTATCGTAAGTTATACCTTGCAAGAAAAGGCCAAATGTTGGCACCAAAGTTTTGTAGGTGCTCTTATGCATTATTCTCCGATGGTGTGAAATAATGCACCTTTCATGACAGAAATCTCAAAATGACTACCCTAAACTTTAGAAGTGTAAATAAATACCTAGTTATTCCACTAACATCTGAAGGGTCCTATAACTCTTTAAATAACCTACATGAAATATAATTGCATCAGATGATATTGTATAGTTCTCATAAGAATTATGACAATAATAGAACCAAGAAGGTGCTCTTTGTACCATGGGACATCTGTCCATTCATATACCACATTAGTATTAACATATATCACAATCCATACATTTTTAGAACAAAATATAATATCAAACAACTTTTACCAACTTATGAATGCTCGCATTAAAAGAATAATCTTGACCGAGTATGAGAAGAATAATTTGCAACATATAAATTTGATTTGCCATCTTGTTGAAGCATTGTACAAAGCTTATAGAATTGGGATTAAGGGTTAAATTCATAAGATAAAAAGGTATTAGAATAAAGTTAATCTTCCATCATTCTACAATATTAGTAGGTGTTGGATATATCGTATATCACATGATAATCAAGTAAATAAATGTTTTAAAAAGCAATAATCCTCCTCAACATAGCTTAATGAAAAGTTCTTCCTGACTTTTACACACATAAAAAATTATTTATTTTCCAATTTCTTCACAAGAGAAGTGTTACTTTCAAATCATGAAAGTATACTTACTTTCAAATCATGAAAGTATACTTACTTTCAAATCATGAGCAAGTGTTAAATTTTCTTCAAGATAATCTTTTCTTTGAGCCAAATGATTGGACACGGGATGGTTAGGTTTACTTTGCTTCTCATCAACTACCTAATAAAAGTTTGACATTCAAAGTTTAAGATTGATATCATATAAGTAAGATGTTAAAATATAACTATAATTTACAAAGAAATTTACTAACCTTGCTTAGTTAAGATAATTGTCTCACCAGATTGCGTTTCTCATTCAACAACTGTAGTTCCTGCTGTCATTAAATTTAGTTAATTTCCTCAAAAGTTGAAGATCTAGAGATAGACATAACTAACATGTGTATCCTTTGTACCTTCAAGTAGACAAAAGAAATTTGTTCAAAGAAAGAGAGGATCTCCTCTTCTTGCCTCTTGCTCTTGAATAAAGTTCCTACAATCAAACTTATAATTTTACAGAATTGTATGAAACACCTTGTATCTTTCAAAGAAAAAACATGCATGAATGCTTATTCTTTTCAAACATTATGAGCCATTGTAAAATTGATAGAAATCAAGAGCAATTTCTTATTGGAGCACAAAAAATCATTGTGATTGCTATATTTCTTGATAAAAATGGGGTACAACACTGTTATCTTGTTCCAAACCATTTATAATGGAAAACAGTTTGCTTGAGGCTTGGAGCATAAAAATTCAAGCATTCAAAGCAGATTACCTTCAGGAGTGCATCCTTAATTACTAATAGCACAAATATCTCAAGCCATATTATCCTTGATTGATTTGGCAGCCTTAAATATTTGATGAATTATCCTTCATAACACATACAAACCAAAATAGCAATAAAAATTACAACCATAATAAAAAATAAATCAAATAGAGCTCAACAAAAAAAGTACCCTTTTACTGAGAGGAAACAATGTCTCTAAGAAAATCGTAGAAACAAAAAATACACACACCAACTAATAATATAAAATAAAAAGGGTTTTTAGAGAAGTCCAACTTAATAAATGGTTTTCTGTAGCCAAAAGCTCCCTCCATTTGTGCTCCTTCGGTCATGCCTTCTTATCTCTTCCCGCACCTCAAATCTTGAATATTTTTCAAAAACCTAAAAAGACAATTAGGTTTTTTTGCGATCCATTAGCAAGAAAATAGATCCAAAGGAAAAAATTAATGGCGCGCACCAACTTGATAATCGATGGTCTTTTTGGCATGATTAGGGCATCACAGTAGTTTTGAAGAAAATCAAACCCATAATATGCCCTACACCATCAAAGGAGAAGTACTTAAGTTCAACAGAAAAAAAAAAACAAAGTGTCTGAATACAACATAAAAATAATAAATATTATCTGATAAGACCGAAGAGAAAACAAACATAGTTGAAGGATTATGCTCCCTAGGATTTCAGAAAGACAAAGAAAGGAGATAAGAGCATCGAGTGGGAAGGCTTTTTTTCCGATTTCAAATACTTCTCTGAGACATTTGAAAGAGAGCCCTGAAACATTGTCAGGTACACTTTTCGCACCTCTATAATGATGCGTTGCAAAGACTAATTTGCCAATAAAGACACTGGTTCCCACAACAAAAGTAGGGGCACAATGATAAACAAAACAATATTAAAATGACAAAAAAACCATATTTTAGGATAGCTGTCGCAATATTAAATATGGGTATTTGAGTAACATCCCTACCCATTTGTTTTTTTATAGTTATATATTACAAGTAAATGTCTTATTAGTAATCAATTTTAGTGACCAAAAGTTATTAGTCATTATAGTGACCAATTTAGATACCAATTTACAAAATTAAAATTTATTAGTTACTAAAATAGTCATTAATATAAATAAAAAATTACAATTTGTCACTAGTTAATTGGAGAGCAATTTAGTAACTAAGTTATTCTGGTAGCCAAAACTTAGGTAGCTAATTTTTAGTGACCAGTTTTCTTTGGTAGCCAAAACTATGGTAGCTAATTTTAAAAACCACTTTAGTGACCAATTATAATTTTTTATTCATAATAGTAACTATTTTAGTAACCAATGATTTTTTTTTTATTTTGTAAACTTGTATCTAAATTAGTAATTATAGTAACTAACAATTTTTTGTCACTAAAATTGGTTACTAATGAAGTATTTTCTTGTAGTAAAATAGATTATAGTAGAAGGTATTTAGAATATCATACAGATTTATTCTATGGGTAATGTCCTTAACTGTTACATATGGATTTATTTCATATGTAACATTACATATGAAATTTTTTCGTATGTAAAATTACCGACGAATATTTTATATAGGGATTTCTTTCTGTATATAATCCATCAAAATTATTCATTTACATACTGATTTTGTTCATAGAAAAATTGAATTTTTGTTGTTGTATCAACCAAATTCAAGCAAGTTAATTTCGATCGAAATTTAGTTGAGTCGGTTTTAAACTAAATTTGATCATATTTAGCTGTGTTGGCGCGATTTGAGACATTTGGTAATCAATATAAAAAAATGTCACTCAACTAATGTTGTATTTCTGTTTAATGTGAATAATAGCATAATGATTATTCTTAGCTATATATAGAAATATTGTTGCAGAAAAAAAAATAGTTAAAATTAAAAGACCGCTATTCATTTTGAAAAGAAAAAAAAAAGACAGAAAACTAGATAGAGTACTTTTTTTAACAGCAGGTAGAGTACTCTTGTTATATAATGGAATAGAAGTGATGAAACAACGAGAAATAATAACTTTCCATTTTTACGGGAATTCAAACCATATGTATAAAACGTGGATGCATCTAGTGCATTTGGTAATGATATACTAAAGCAGGTGAAATTATTGGTTGAAGATAGTTATTGTGCGGCACCAGTGTGCGTGCACATGAAGTGGAACTTAATTACTCTGGCGATAGTGCAGGAGACTAGTTCAGATAAAGTATTTCTAAGAATTGAAACATTATACTTTGTTGTCTCATGCTTTCAACTAATTCATAGCTTATGCGAGCGGTTAGAAAGAGCACCTTCGTTCAAAATGTTGTATGCTGCTGGGTGTGTTGTTGCCTTCGATACATTGGTCCCATTTATTGGTTGGAAGCATAGAATTTGAAGACGAAAGTAGGATGGAAGCGATAGTGCAGTAGACCAAATTGACAATTCTATTCCCATCTTATGTACTATGTAGGATGGAAGACGAAAGTGTAACTCATTTATTCTTTTGTCCCAACATTGATCATAGAATGTGAATATACTTTTCTCTGATGGAACTTAATAACAAAGATAATATACTTTGGAAGAGTGTTTATATATTTATTATTTGGAATACAAAACCATCATGTGAATAGGATTGTATTTAAACTAGACAAAGTTGATGTTGAGAATTTTTTTTTTTTATGTCGCATTTAAAAATTCAAACATGATTAAAATGTAAAATTCTCATTATAGAATTTCTTTTTTTTTTTTCTTGCCACTAAGGAAAAATATATAATTTGAAAAAGACACTAATACGAGTTGAGTTATGATTTTAGAATTGAAATTATGATTAAATTGAGTTAACAAATGATTAGATAAATAAATGATTACAAATAGAGCAAAAAAAAAGGAAGAAAAATGAATATTTTAGTTATGAATAGAACACGCATCAACACATAAAATGAAGATGAATAATGGGTTAAGATGACTTATGGAAATGGAGACCTTAGATTTCCCACTAGTCTATCTGAGAAACTTATGGCCAAAGTTCACACTCATAATCGCCACTAGTATATATGTTTCAGGTGTGTATATTCTTAAATCGCATTATTCAAATACCTAGCAAGATCCAAAGTTGGGGGTTGGATTGGCGAGTTAATTTCTCTATAACCAAAGTGTGGTGGTTGGATCTAGAGGCATCTATAATAAAATTTTCTCAAAATCCCTAAATTGCAAGCAAGATCCATAACAAGCCCTGTATATAACAAAAATTTCAATAATTAACTTTTTATGTTTAAAATTAAAAATAATTAAAAATAGTAATTTTTTATTTTATATTAATAAATTTATATATATATATATAAAGTATAAAAAAAATTAAAAAAAAAGTTGAAAAAATTAAAAAAAAAGTGACGAACCAGTCCACTTGCGATCTTATATTATATATTTGATGAATTATAAGGTGATATTTGTAGCTTTTTTTTCTTGGTTTTACTTAAAACTAACATAAACTCATTGACTCAACTTTTATTTGATTCCTTGTTAACAACTTATCAATAACTATGTGATTGTAGTATTGATTTTAAGTAGATCTAAGGAGGACTAATAATATCGAAATTATGCTTACTAATATATGGATGATCAAATTTGAATTTGTATTATGTTTATGTTGGACTTGGATGTATTATGAATATCTTGGATGTTTATCTTGGACTTGTGTTATGTTTAATTAGCTAAGTAACAATGTCTCATAATTTTATGTTTACTATTTCAATTCTAAATGAATTAAATGATATGTTGCACTAGTTGAAATGTTAATGAATTGGCACCGGAACAAGTTCAAGGATGTATTTTGAAACAAATTTTCACTTTCAAAATAATAGACATTTGTGTGGGCTAAGTTGATGCTACACCGACGATAATGCGTTAAATATTATACAATTTTTTTTTATCGACAAAGTATAAGTGTTTATATATATAGTGGAGTACTTGGGGTACTCCAACCCGTATACAAAAATATATATAAAGTGTTCCCAGTCATTCTACCTTTATATATCAAGGTTAATGACATGTACATTTGATATCAAAGATCCCTACCAACCAAACAAATAAAGGTGTTTCTATGACATCTATAACTCATAAAGTAATATAGATTTATGTGTGCATTGCTAGGGAAGCATATTCAATAAAGCATACAAGAATTGTGTTGCTATACTCCCTACGTCTTTCCACACCAATAATTTTTGTGGTTGGTTTACCATTCATCACTTTCTCTTAGTTATGATTCTAGGACTTTAATCAAATTATTCAACTGTCTTTGTTTCCATATAGAGGTTTCACATGGTGCTCTTAGAAACACACTGCATATTTCTTTCGTCACATCAATATCCCTCGTTCATTGCTTGTTGTTTTCTTGATTATGCCTTCGACCTGTGTTCATCCCAGTTGTGAGTGTTTTAGCAATCACCCTTTGACATTGTAATAACATGCCTTCTCCTTGTTTTGGGTAGTTTTTTATGGCCCATTCTTCCAGTCCCTTCTGCCCTTTATATCCAAACAAACCTGGAATATATTTGTTAAAATTCAACCCATCCCCCTCTCTCATGCCTTCCATCTAATCACCCAGCCCACAAATGTTCTTACCTTTGTAGTCCAATATTTCTATGATTTGCTATGTTATAGATCTGATGTAGGGTATAGGACACATGCACCGATCCGAAAAAGAGAATCTTACCTTAGTGCTTTTATGTTTCATCCATGCCCACACTCTTAGTTGAGCCATGCAAAATATTTCTTCTGCATCAGATATGGCGTTGCTAAACACAACATTGTTCCTATGTTTCCGTATACTCCACATGATAGTCACCGATACCCCCTTCCAAATTTCATTCCCTTTATGGTTGAGTTCCAATACAAGGAAATGTAGAAAGCTTTCGTAAGGCTGATTATAGTGGACATTCAAGATCCTTACCCATTTGTTTCACATGTTCCAAACTTTAGAGGCAACTTTACAATCAAAGAACAAATGACTTGCGCTTTCTTTTTGCTCTCCACAAAGGGCACAACAATAATTATTCAATAAAACTCTTCTACGTCTAAAGTTTACCTTTGTAGGTACTTCCTTTAACATAACACGCCATGCAAAAAAAATTGTTGATCGAATAACTTTAACCCTCCATAGGCTTTGAAAGAATGGAAGTTGTTCTCCATTGCAGATGTCTTGCATCTTTTCATATGTTGATTTAACTGTATATTCCTTATCTTCCCCATCCATCCACTATAAACTATCAACTCGTCTACTATCAATATTTATCCTCTCTAGGTCTATCATAAAAGATTGAAATAAATTCTTTTTCCATTCAAACCATTCTCTCCTCCATCCAAGATTCCATTCCCATTTATCATTTTCCCACTTCTCACATTCGCTTATGGTTCTTTCCTTTTTATTTGAAATTAAATATAATCTAGGGTAAGAATATCTAAGTGCTTTCTCCCCTGCCCATACATCTTCCTAAATATTTACAATATTCTTAGATTGCGTCGCATCATGCATGGGCTAAGCCAACAAATGTGTTTGAAATTTTAATATGTTCGTACTTGACCGATATATCAAGAAGCATTTGTGCGTCTGCATTTGGCCGACGAAAAATGGCTTTCCATCCTGGGCATTAGCGTGGTACGCATCATCGTTGCAGGACCGACACCATCTTTTGGCGTTCAATTTTCGCAGATGTGAAATGTCAACATTCTTGTAGTGTTTACGTTGCTTTTCACCACCATTGCCCAAAGTTCTCAGCACCATTAATCTTGATAGTACTTTAAAATTGTGAAAGGAATAGTTGATGGGATAGAGAAAATTTTGGAGATAGTAGAATATGGAAGTAGTGGTTGAAAGTGATAACTTATGTAATTATGAATGGTGTATTAGATGTTGTCTTACTTAAATTATATAGTTGGTACGTAAATTATATATTTAATAATAGAAAAAGAACTATATTATATAGTTGGTACGTAAATTAAAGTTTGATTCCAAACTCGTCTGCATATTTATCGAAAGTATCAAGTATCAGACCTTCCAATGCAGTGGCACATTTAAATAGTTTAGGAACTGATGTAACAGTATATCACTAAATATCTACGTACTTCCGTTTTTGCTAGTTTGACTATTTGCGGTCCTTTATCTTTTAAGTTTGATATTACCATTACCCTTAACAAGATTTAGCTTCAGGTAAATTGTGCAAAGAAAAAAAAAAATAAATGTACATTCAATACAGTCCTAATAACTATTCAGTGGTCTTGGTACAAGTAACAACGGATCATAAGAAACAAAAAAACAAAAAAACAAAAACAAAAACAAAAACAAAAACTAACAAAGCAATAATCAGTTGTTTCGTTTAAAATTGGTATATAAGGCAGAAATAAAGCTTTCCACTGAGGTCATGCTCTGTGACAGGAACGAAGTCATGCACATTATACTCAAAATAATTTCTTAACAAAATTTTTTTAACGAACTTTTGACAATATTGACGTCAAACACACCATAAATCTCCAAACCCATACTGCACGATTGTGCCGTCAAGTTCGTCAATTCTTGACGAATAAATGAATCAAACACACCATAAATCTCCAAATTCTCCAAATAAATGAATCACCCTCTTGAATTGCCTCATCCAAACACACCATAAATCTTTGTAATGAAATGTTTTGTTTGGATAGAGAAATTAAAAAGCATTTAAAATGCATGTATTTTTTTGAAGTATTTCAATTAGCTAAATTAGAAGAAATTCAAATGCCTTCAAAAAAGGTAGAATTTGAAATTCTTCTCACTTAACCTCATACTTTGTACTCAATCCTAAACGAACCCGGCAAACCCGACAACCATGACAGACTAGGCTGGCCATACGATTCAAACGGATCGAACGGGCCCAGCAGGCCCAACAACCCAATCGGGTTGGGCGGACCCAATGAACCCGACGGACCGGGTGATCTGATGACACATACAGGTCGGAAGGGTTTGACAACTCAAACAGGTCAGTCAAGTCCGACAACCCACACCCTTTGGGCGGGCTTGACGACCAAGATGGGTCGAGTGAGCTTAACGACCTAGTGGGGCCAAGCCGGGCCAATGACCTAGACGAGCCAAGTTGGGCCGGGTTGTGCCGGGCCAAGTTAACGAAATTGACGAGCACAACCGGCAGGTATGGGCCGTTATGCTTGTTTGGATCATCGGGCCGACCCAGACTATCTGGGTTTTTCAGCCAGCTCGGCCCGTCTGGGTTGTCAGGTCAGACCAATTTGGCTAAGTAATCGGATCGGCCTGGTCCATCTGGGTTGTTCTTACTCTATCTGGGTTATTCTTACTCACCAGTAATAGACATGGTTCTTATTGTTAAAATATGAAATATTAGTAAAGTTCTATAACTTTTTATCAAAAGATAAAAATACCTTGTCTTGTTTATAAACATGCTTATAGATATTCACCACACTTTTTAAATTAGTAGTAAAAAAATTAATTATTTCAAGTTTAGTATTGGAAAGGGCTGGAAAGTGAATGAATAGGTTGGTTAATTATTTTTCTCTCTACAATAATATTATATAAAAGATGTAAAGTAATTTCTTAATTTACTAATTAACCATTTTTATCTTTAGCATGTGTTCATTATCACTTTTAAAGTTAAACAAATAATAATAATTTTTATATATTGTCATGGTCTTATACTCTTGTTAATCAAATGTTACAAAACTGTAAAACGAGAAACATAAAATGTAAATTATATATGGAAAAGTTTGCATATAATTTATTTATCCGTCACCTAATTTAAGACGGTTCTAGAGTTTGATCAGGTGTGAAAAAAATTTGTACCCGCGGATATATGTGGATAAAATTCGCAACGAGTAGAAAACAAATATTAAAAATAGATATCCGCTATCTGCGGGTACGGATATTTTTGATACCCTCATGTTAATGAGGCCCATACAGGTATCATAGTATCTGTATCTGTGGGTATCTGTACCCGCTAAACTTTAATTCACAAAAATACCCTTATATATATATATATATATATATATATATATATATATATTTGTAAAAAATAGGTATAATTAGTCGTATAGTACCCAGTTTGGGGCTAGGGTGTCAAATAGGTACTCGGTTTAAAAAAAGTGTCAATTGCATCCCAACTTTTGAAAAAGTGCTTCAATTAGGTCCCTTTCAGACAGAGTTGACTAATGTCGTTAGTCAACGTGCCACGTGTCAGTCTTTGTTTTTTTTTTAATTTTTTAATTTTTGAAAATAAAAATAAAAATGCCACATGTCAAGTCCCTTGTGTGACATGTGGCATTGTCAGTGCCACGTGGCAGTTTCATTATTAGATGTCATTATGTTGATTTCGATTTAGTCCCTATATATGTCTTTTTGTTTCAATTTAGTACCTAAGTATGTTTATCTGATTCAATTTTGTCTCAATTTTTTTTAATAATTAAAATATTTTTGTAATCCATTTTTTATAAGATTAAAAATAATTAAGTATAAATATTTTTACAAAATTAAGTACTAATATTTATATTGTTCCCCTCAATTTCAAACCAAATTTATTATTTATATAAATGTTAAACTAATATTTTTTATTAATAACGAATTTTTAACATATTACTTTATTAATTACTTTTTTATTAAGTATTCATGTTTTGTTAATTTTTTTTAAATAAAACAATATTGTCTCTTACTAATTTTGAACCAAAATTTCTATTGGTTTGAATGTTATACTAATTTTTTTGATTATTAAAAATGACTTAATAAAATTACTTTTACCACTAAATTTTAATATAAATATCAAATACTTAATTTTTGTTCAACTTCTATACTTAATTACTTTAAAATGAATTTTAATTATTAAAAAAAATTGGGACAAAATTGCCTTAGATACACATACTTAGGTACTAAATTGAAACAAAAAAACATATATGGGGACTAAATCGAAATCAACACAATGACATCTGATAGTGATACTGACACGTGGCACTGACAATGCCACGTGTCACACACAGGGACTTGACACGTAGCATTTTTTTTCAAAAAAGTAAAAAATAAAATAAAAAAAACCACAGACTGACACATGGCACGTTGACGAACGGTGTTAGTCAACCCTGTCTGAAAGGGACCTAATTGAAACACTTTTTCAAAAGTTGGGATGCAATTGACACTTTTTTTAAACTAGGTACCTATTTGACACCCTAGCCCCAAATGGGGTACTATACAACTAATTATACCTAAAAAATATTCTGACTTATTTTTTTTCTAAGTTGCACATCTTGTCTTTTGTCTTCATTCTTCCAACTTTCAAATATTGGTCTGTTGTCTTCTTCCATATGCACCTCTTGACATTCTTATCTTTCCTTTCTTTGAAATTAGGCATATACATCAAATCCTGTATAAACAGTGACGTTTATGATATGCTTGTTGTCAAATGATGAAATCAAAATAAGAATACTTTGCACGTGACAGTTGAGGTTTATTATATGTTTATTTTGTTTACTTTTCAGAAATCAATCGGAGAAAGTGGACTTGTTAATCAAATCACTAATTAAAGAATTTTCATTGTGTTGAACGTCATTTTATATTTACTTCTATAATTATTTGGACGTGTATGAACTTGAATTTATTTAAACTTTATTTAAAATTTATGACAGTGATGTATTTTATTTTATTTTATTTGAATTTATAATTAAATATTTATTTTTAAATAATTTTATAAATACCCACAGGTACCGTAGATATCCGTGGATATGAAAAAAATAGTCGGGTATCCACATAACAGATGTCCGACGAATATAAATATAAATACAGGACAAATATTAATTCAAACATTTAAGGTACGAGGAAACTACTATCCATACCCTACCCACCCAATTTACATCCCCGAGTTTTTTTCTAACTGTGACCTTACATTGCTGATTCCTTATAACACTGCGATGTATTATATGACATGCATACAAACATAATGATTGCTATTATCGCTACTTTCTGTTTCTATTTCTGCTACATAACTGTTGTCCTTCGTTCGGAGGCCTTGGTTGATCCTTTTTTCCACGATTTCTACGCCATATCCTCGGACCAACACTACACTTTGCAGATTTTGTCAGGTATATTGAGGTCTTCCCTGGATAAGATAATGTTACCCTTGAAATCCCTCTTCCTACACGCTGACATCTATATTAAATATATTATATATATTTAATGATGGAATAAGGCCAGTGTAGATAATAAGAGAAAGAGATAAATTATTTGTAAAAAGTTAGGATTATGAAAATATCAAAGATCAATTTTTTTCTTCATATATATATATGTCAACACGCTACCTCATCTGGGTATGAGACCTTCGCATCAATTATAGATCAGTTGTGGATGACATTATAGATAAATTCTAGTGGTTTCTAAGTTTGAGTCAGTAGAAACTGAATGCTTATTTTACAAAAACTGTTGTCTTAATTTTGATAGAAATGAATGTAGTTCTATTGGAAGGTTATAAATCATATCTAAAATGGGGAACATAATATTAGAGATGAATTTAGAACAAGACATTACATCTTTTCTGTGGTATCAAATAAAAAACAAGAAAAATACATAAATTACTATATCAATAATGCAAATGACGTCTTCCATGACTAACGCAATGTATGGCCAATAAGACTGAAACTAAAGTAGCATTGACTAAATGATAAGACTGTGTTAACTCTTTTAATTATGGAAAATGATACTTTAACAACCACACAAACACTTCCCAAAAACAATGCATACATACATCTCTTTTCATCTTGTGGTTTTCCATGAAAGTTGCTAAATACTATATAGAGATGATAGTAACATGCAACATCACAGTAAGTTCTTTTTTATAAGAAATATTTCATCAAAACTAAAGGAAACTGGATTTGAAGCACGATGAATGCTCAAGAATACAGCATGAGAACATGAGAAAACAAAAATATAATTATCTGTTTCTTGATAACAGAACCATCTCGCCGCCTATCGTATAAGAACGCATAAAGTGAGTGAGACACATACCGAGATACCCAACCTGATATGAAACTGAAAACCCTCCAAACAGAAGAAGCTACGAATCAAACATATTTTAAAAGAAACCGTCATATTAGACCTTCTAAATGGAAGTGGGTTCATAAAACAGATCTTCGATACTCTCAGACCTTGCTGTTCTAAATGCTTCCACAGCCACCATAATGTCATCATCTTGTAAGTTTGATACACAACCTTCCATTACCTTTTTACTTTGGCTACTAGCTCCCACGACATTATTATCACCCTTATATGAAAGTAAACTTTCTGTGTTCTTCATTTGTGGAATATTAGAAACTGCAGGAAGCGTGGGAATGCTCAAAGTGGACATAGATGACCGAAAATCATGATTTGTGGCAAGCACGAGGGCATACATGTTATACTCTGTGTTGTGTTCGGTGGATAGTGAATGTGATGAAAGACAAGGTTGAGTTGGAATCCTGCTTAAAATTAGCCCAGAGAGTTGCGAAGATCCAGATCCAACTTGCAACTTAGATCCTCTGGCTTCAGCTTCAAGTCGAGCACTCTCCCATTGAGCCACATGGCAGATACTGATGGCGTTCTTGGACTGGTCATGGCCACCATCGCAGACTTCAAACGTGTTGGGTTTTATTGTTTTGTGGGTAATGGGATCTAAACCCATTGTGATGAGTCTTTTCTTGATGTTGGTATTCCAATAGTTCTTTATCTCATTGTCTGTTCTTTGGGGCAGGTGAGCTGCTATGATTGACCATCTGTGTGTGTAATAGAGAAACATGATTAGCTTTGAGAAATATATGATAAAACATTTGATTTTTAAAATACTAAAGAACCAAAACCAAAAGAAACTAAAGTCACTTGTTTCCCAGAAGAGCATGAAGTTGAATAATGGTGTGATCTTCCTCTGGGCTGAAGTTTCCTCGTTTGATGTCAGGTTTGAGATAGTTAATCCACCTCAATCTGCAACTCTTTCCACATCTTTGAAGACCTACATATAAATCATACATGTATGTAACACATAAAATGGGAGATTAG
>Ga0214542_1001408_pt1 | contig 49220 bp, 30 predicted proteins | sample CNSS1metaG_FD_160096 | JGI IMG/M metagenome (GOLD analysis project Ga0214542, IMG submission 160096) | Root nodule microbial communities from cowpea collected in UCLA plant growth center, Los Angeles, California, USA - CNSS1 | ecosystem: Host-associated > Plants > Roots > Nodule | place: USA... | reverse complement strand
CAAACTTAATTTGTAGGTGTTAATGATTTAAATTATAATACTATTATATATTTCTACATTTAAAATATATAATCTAAAAAATTAATTTTTTTAATTATTTTTATTGTATTTTATTTTTTTAAAACGGACCAACGGGCCAGAACGGACCAGCCCGTACTTTGACCCGTCAAGTTGACGGGCTGGACGGGACGGGCCAGAACGGGCTGACGGGTTGAAATCTTCAACCCAACCCATTCCTTTTAGCACGGGCTGACGGGCTGGCCCGTTGGGTCCAACCCGTTTTACCACCCCTAATTTGAACCTGATTGTCTAATTTTCGGAGGTGTTGGTTTAAAATCTTTTTTTTCTCTTTTAAAGTGTGGGGCCCACAATACTTTGTAATCAATTTTCTCTCTCCTCAATTTCGTTGCAGATACGTGATTTGTATGTTGTTTCTTCTTTTTGTTTTTTTTCTCCCCATTGTTGCCACGAATTACAAAGAAACAAAAACGGCCACCTAGATATTGTTTTATTTCAAATCTACAAAATCTTAACCGAAGGTGAGGGTTTCGGGTTGATGATAGAGTGATGCTGTTAGGATATATTATATGAGTTAAATTAGGGTTTCAAGAAAATGTGAGAAAAAGAGGAGCGGAGTAGATGAGAGAGGAGCCGTGAAGAGTGAAGATGGAAGTTTGGAGGAAAATGTTTGTTGAATGTTGTAGAACCAGGTAGGGAAAGCTCGACCTTCTTTTTGTCTTTCTTTTATCCTCTGGTTGTTTGATGAATGAAATTTGAAAAGCATGGATGTGTACTGTAGGGGAAGTTAACTTTGTATTCTGTTTTGCTTGGAGCTTGACTTCTCTGTCTTATGCACGGTACATTGGTTGGCAGTTTGGATGTGTTTACGTTGCAGTTCATCTATGATTGTGTAGAGTTGCTTTACAAGGAATGCGTGAATCATATAGGTTTTGGTTTGCTGTATTATGAGGTGCGTGAATTATGTGGTGCGTGAATAATACATGTTTGCTATGTGGAGTTTGTTTTGTTGTGCACGGTGCAACGAGGGTGGTTCTGTTTCATTTGATTCGATCACGTGGGGGTGGTTTGCATGGTTTTGATTTGGGTGCAGTTTCGTTTTTATTATATGCATGCAAACTGTTGCATTCTTTGAGTTCATGGTCACTTAAAAAAAATGTGGTTTTCTTCTTCGTGGGTTACGGTGCAGTGCAGGGGTTCTTTTCGGGTTTCATTAGCTTTTCATTGGTGGGTGCAATGCATGCAGCTCTTAGTTTTTCATAAGACTTTATTCACGTTGCAGGTGTGAGAATGGGTTTATGGATTTTGTTTTTCTCTTTCTATTCTCTTTCCCGTAAACACATGAGTGTTAGTTTCTCTTTCTTCCATTTTTTTTCTCTCTTTCACGTAAAGGCTTAAGTTAGGTTAGAGTTATTTTGGGTTGTTTCTTGGTGGGACCCATAGGACTTTTGTTTTGTTTTTCCTTTCAATTTATGGTGCAGGTTTTTCATCATTGACCAAACACTGTGTGCTTATGTGTGTGTGCGTGCTCGCTCGAGAGATGGACAGGGGCCACGGTTTTGCTTTTGTTTCTTTTTCTTTAAACTATTCATATCACTTTGGAGGAGTTGTAGTCATTAACATTGGTGGCTTGTTGGAGAACCCTTTGGTTTCTTTAGTTTACGGTGCAGCATGCAAAGGCAATTTTCATTCATTATGATTATTCTTTTCCTTTTTATATTGTATGCAAACCCATGGTTAAATAAATTGCCGCATGGTTTTTCATTGCAGCGGTAGTTCACTAGGTTTTCTAAGCTTTTCATTGAATTTTCATTGGTTGAAGAGAGATGTTGTTGCAGAACAAAATGTTTTGGAAAGCGTAGGGTGGACATGCATTGGTTTACAATTTCCGCATGGACCCACATTCTTATTTACTTCTCTCTTTACTTGGGTTTCCATGCATTTTCTTTCTCTTCTCTCTTTCTATTTTGTTTTCGTAAACATGTTGTGAGGGTTCTCTTTCTTTCCTTTCCTTTTCTATACATTTTCACGTAAGAAGGCATGGGATTCAATATGCATGGGTGGGACCACATGAAAATACAATTTCTCTTTTCACGTAACAAGGTTTGTAAAAATATGAGACCACATGCTTTTGGTCTATTCTTTGATATTTGAATGGGTCACACCTTTAGCTTAATGTTAGTATATTCCTTTATAGTTTTTGTTTATTTTCTTAGATATGTGTAACCCACTTGTGGCTTTTATAAATTTATATTGTATGTTCAAAATCATGTCTTTAAATTCTCATATTTATGGTTTAGTGCTTTTTATTGGATTTTATTAATTGTCTTATATTTTAGTGTGTTAGTGACCATTGATGAGATGAGTGTCTTTTACTTTTTGGCTTACATAATGTGACGGTTATTTTGTTGAACGCGAATCATATAGTCATAGTTGCAATGTCAATGCTATTTCTTTTTCTTGGTTATATGTAATATTCTAGTTGCATGTTAAAGAATTAAAATGGTGGCTTGGTGCTTTAGTTATTTATTGCTTCTTTTGGTTTGGAAACCACTTGTAGAGTTCATTGCTTGAATGAATTATTTGATAAGTTGAAGGGTTTATGTTATGGAAATTTATATTTTCAAGCATGATGTGGTGGTGTTCGGTAATTCTCATGTGTTGTATGTTGGAAGTGTTTGCCTTCCTTGAAGAGCTCTTGGTGGAATTAAATGTTGTCTGAGGTTTTCCGTACCTAGGAGCCCAGTGGAGACTCTTTCGCCTGCGTGAAGCAGTGGAAATGGGTCCTCTTCGCCTGTGTGAAGCAGTGGTAGAGGATTGGTTCGAGTGTTGTACCCTATCGCCTGTGTGAAGCAGTGGGGAGGGGAAAGATGTTTTCACCTTATTTCGGCTCGTAGTGAGTTTAGTGCCTGATGTGCGATGCATCGATGTTTTTACTCATAATTCCTTGAGGGATAAGGGAGACAATCTGGCTGCATTAAGCAGGACACATCAAACCATCTGTTCTAGGAAACTAGATGTTGTTGTGGGGTGAGAGGCCGCGGAAAACCAAAGATTGTTTATAATCACTATATTTGAAGAATTGAGATGAATGTGATGCTATGTTTGGTTTGGCATGATTGATTGAATTTTGATTAAGTGGTACTTGAATGTGATGTTGAGTATTATTGGACATATTTTATTTATGCATTTCTTTTATGAATATCATTGTTTATGGTTAGCTTACCCCTATTTGTTTGTTTGTATGTTTGTTGTATGTGCGATGATCGTATAACATGTGTGTTATACGGGAGCAGATGATAATGCAGATGCTTTTGGCATGGAGTAGATCGACGAGAGGTTGGGGTGAAGTTGGGAGTTTTTATATTTATTTAGTTGTTTTAAATTAGATACTAAAGTATATGTAATTTTCTTTTGATCGCAAGTATTATTGGAAGTTTTTGACAAAGTGAAGAGTTGAGCTATGTAAAATTAAATTAAAAGTTTTATTAGTACATTTTAAATGTTTATTTCCTTTTTTGCTAAATGCAAAAATTTTCTAACGTTTCGTCACATCCCAAAATTTGGGGCGTTACAACGATAAAAAAATTCTATTTATTTATTTATTATTATTATTTTCTACAATATACTTATAAAAATTTAGAGGCAAAATTATACAATAATATATAATTATATTGAAAATATTCACATTTATATATATATATATATATATGTATATATATATATGTATATACATATACATATGTATATACATATACATATGTATATACATATACATACATATATACATATGTATATGTATATACATATGTATATACATATACATATATATATGTATGTATATACATATACATACATATATATATATATATGTATATATATATATATATATACATATATATACATATGTATATATATGTATATATATATATATATACATATATATATATATATATGTATGTATATGTATATATATACATATATATATGTATATGTGTATATATGTATGTATATGTATATATATGTATATACATATACATACATATATACACATATACATATATATATGTATATATATATATATATATATTTATAATACTGTATGCATCTTATATCTACACCGTTTAGTACATCTTATATTTCCTATACTAGAAAAGCAAGAAGTGTTGTTTATTTACAGTTTCCCCTTCATATACTAGCTTTCAAATAGGTGGAGGGAAAAGGTTATGAATAAAGTTCACTTGGACGGTTGGGGGTAAATAGAAGGTAACTCCAATTTGTCCTTCGATGACAATTGGTGCGTTTGCAGCAGAGAGAAAAGTAATAGTAGAGTTTCCAGTTCCTTGAAATGTTACAGAATTATTCACAACATCGGTTTGCCATGCATTCCCCGGGAAAATAGCCACAATGTTGGCAAAGAAGGGATTAGGCATGTTGGGAGCAACCATCTATGATAAGGTTATAAAATTTTCTTTTTCACACACAATCATAAAATAGGGAAGTGAGACAAATATCACATAAAAATAATACAACATATCATAATAAGATAAAATAAAATGAAAATTCTCCCAAATCCATAAGACTGGATTTTATTATACTTTATGAAGATATTGATTAATTTTGTAGCGACTAGTCGTGATAAATGACCTTATGGCCAACAAGGTAACTCAAGAACATCTCATCTTCAGTAATACTAACTCATTTAAATCCCCAAGGTCATACCTCCAACTACAATAATAAAATCTTTATTTATCATAAATTTTATTTCAATATTAAACCATATACTTATATAAATAAATAAATAAATAGGATCAATGAATAATTAAAATAAATATAAATAAATAAAAAGGACTAGTACGTAACTAGAGATAAATATAGATAAGTAAATGAGGGTAAATATAAATTGAATAAATAGGAGTAGTGCACAACTGGAGATGAATATAAATAAATAAATAGAAACGAGAACTAAATATAAATTAGAATGAGGTTAGGGACACCTCACTTAAGGTAAATATAAAGAGAAAATTAATTATAAACAGATAAAAAATAGTCAAAGTAAAAAGATACAATGATAGATGTCTCCTCCCCTTACCTTATTTATTGTGAAAATTATACCAAGGTTGTACTAAGACTTTGATGATATATATATTTTTTCCTCTTTCTTCCTTCTCACATGCACAACTTCTTCTTCTGTTTCTCTCTTTTTTTTGTTCTCAATGCCTCTCTTCTCTTCCCATTTCATTTACCTTGTCCTATTTATATTATTATATGTAATGATTGTTTTAGTTTAAATTGAACTCAATTTCTTTTGGTTTTGTTGCTTCCGTTTGAAATGAATTTCTTCTATTTATGATTATTATTTACTATTATTATTATTATATTATTATTATTATTATTTTATTAATATTACTGTTTTATTTATTTTATTATTACTAGCGCACACAGCGTCATAACGCCTGTGGTTACGCATTTTTTAAATATGCGTGATATTATATTAGTAGGTAATAATAATGTAATGTTATTAAGTTAATATATAAAATAAATATATTTTTAAAAATAAAGTGAAAAATATTAGAAAAGATGAGAGAATAATTGTTGATAAATAGAGAGAAAGAGAAAAAGCAGAGATAGACAGTTCTATAAAAAACTTGTAAAAGTAACGGTCAATTTTCAAAAATTTAATAAATAATTATTTTTTAAAGGATAAAATTGGTATTTTGAAATGTGGACACAAAAGAGAGAATCTTTTTTATATATTGTTATAGATTTTTATTATTGTTATTTTTATTTTTCAAATTTCGTTTTATTATTATTATTATTATTTATATTATTATTATTATTACTATTTTTATTTTTATTATTATTATTATTTTCATTTTATTTTATTTTATAATTATCTTTATTAATATTGTTATTTTATATTTTATTTTACTATTATTTTATTATTATTGTTATTATTATCATTGTTTTATTTTATTTTTTATGATTTTATTATCATTATTATTTATTATTATTTCTTTATTTTATTATTATTATTATTATTATTATTTTATCTTATTATTTTATCTTATTAGTATTATTGTTTTATTATTATTGTTTCATTTTATTTTATTATTATTTTCATTATTGTTATTTTTATTTTATTGTTTCGTTTATTATTATTAATTATTATTATTATTATTATCATTATTGTTATTGTTGTTTTCTTTTATTATTATCATTATTACTATTTTATTTTCCGTGCGATATTTTGGGGTAATGGTTATGTATTCTTCCTGGTTTGTATATTGTTTGGTTTTCTAGGATTGTGTGTTGGGTATAACACTTTATTTTGATGGTTTTATGTGGATTTATTGTGATTCTCCGAGATGTATAAAAGAATATGGTTGTGTTTGATGTATGACCATGTAATATTATGTAGTTGAGTTCAACTTAAAGATATGAAAGTGTATTTACTTGTCATGGATGCATATTTTACGTGGATTGAGTGTCTTGTGTAAATAGGTTCATTGGAACATATTCTAGAGTGCCAAATACTAGTAAATTACTAGTTACTGGTGTGGCATCTAGCGAATCGGTGTAAACGCTAGGAGATAGGCCACAAGGTGAACTCTAGAGTAAAACTTGAGAGTTGGCATTTGGCGACGGAAGTGGTCCCGCCAAGCGTTGCATTGTAGAACTGGGCTTGGACCAAAATCCAGTGGGTTGGCGCCCGGTGGCGCCAAGTGTTCTACGAAGTGGTCTAGAACACGAGTTAACTTAGCGATGTGGATGTTGTGCTAGGCGGTTTTGGATGCAGTGATGGATTACGCCAGGGATTCTACACATCTTTGGATGGAGGTCTTGATGCGATGCTTTGATAGGGCCCCAGTTACGAGTGCAACTTGTATTGGGGCAACACGCGACCACTTGAGGTTGTAGCCTGGTGGTTTTGGAAGTCAAGTGGAGTGTAAGAGATCGTGGCTTATACGGATGGGTTCTGGAAGATTGCCCTCCTCGGTGTTATCCGACGAGTTTGGTAGTCTTGGGACAAATACAGACTGTTATTTGTATTGGGAAACTCTAGTTGGTGTTGCGGATCGTGGCCGTGGCAAATTTATTCCCACGTGTGGACTATTAGGTGGTGGCCTGTAGTCGGAGGGGCGAGTAGAGACTCATGGCAACAAGGATTGATCAATGTAATCATCAAAGGGTGTAGAATCAAGAGGCGTCCAGAGGAAGATTTGGAAGTCGAGGATCAAGGATTTTGGCTTGTGAGTCTTAGGAAAAACATCGCTCTTACGGGGTTTTGGTGAACATGTAAGGGTTGTGCTCTTGCCGGGTTTTGGTGAGCAGGCAAGGGTGGTTGCTTGTAAGTCTTAAGAAAAGTAATGCTCTTACCAGGTTTTGGTGAATAGGTAAGGGTTGTTGCTTGCTCTTCCTAGTAGGCATTGGGGCGTAGGAAAGGAAACTAGTTGGTTATGAGAGAATAATATACTATGTGATGAGACTTGGGAGTATTAGAACTATTGGAATATTGTATGGTTATTTATTATATTGTGTAGTGCAGTTTTATTCTATTGAGCTCACCTTATCTGCTTCTATTTGGCGATGATCGTGTAATGCGTTACACGGGAGGAGATGATGTTATAGGTGGTGCTGGTGAAGCATAAATTCGGGGAGGGGCTAGCTTGGGGAAAAGGCTTTGTGATGTTTTCTTATTCTTTGGATTTTAAACATTTTGTAAACATTTATCTTACCAGACTCAGAGTTTGTAATCGTCAATCATAGTTTGTGGATTTTGATTTATTGCGATATAATAAATGTTGTAATTTTCCCGCGTTTTGGGAAAAGGAATTATTATAAATGCGATTTTATACTTATTTCCTACCTTAATTATTTAAATTAGTAATATCCGACCAAGATGTTACACCAAGTACCTAGGTAGGGTTTCCAAGTCTCTCAACAAATATATTTTAACCTTAAGAGATAAAGACTTGTCTAAAATTCCTACTAAATTTAATGGTTGCATTAATAAGTTTGTACTTAGTTTTCTATCAACTCCACAAGTGCTAAAAGACCTAGAACAAACTAACTTAGCAAATAAAATAAGACAAAAGAAGGTTTAGTTGTCTACAATAAACCCTTCTGTATTCTTTAGTATCGTCCATACACATTATGTTGAAAATCCATTCAAGATTATTTTGAAACAACATAAGGCCACTATTGCAATCAATAAAAATACTCTTACTTACAAATGCCCATGTCATTCAATTGATATAAGGTGTATACGTCTTAGGAGCCATATCTTGTTTGAGGTATCCTTTCTCCACACGTTAGTACAAATACTTACATTGTTTGGTGTTTATTACAGAATGAAATTTGATCTGGGAAGAAATAAACACCATGCTCAACAATAAAGGAGTAGCTAGAATCAAAAGGATCATGTGGTGTTGAAGAAAGATATCTACCCTCTAGATATCTTCAAGAGGGAGGAGATTATGACTTAGACATAAACATAGGCCCAATCAAAGGCCCATAAGTATGTTGAGAAGGCTACAATAAGAGATGGAACTTCAAGAGCCCAACGGGCTTCAAATGTTATTCTCATGAGCTAAGAAAGATATCAAGATATGATAGGTATGTCATAACTCATTAGTATAGATTTAAATTGGGCCAAGTGTTTAGGCCATGCTTTCAAAATAAATTGTACAAAAGCATTGAAAAGTAGATTGGATCACAACTCACCTAGCTTTTGAAATTGGATCTAATCAAGCCCAATTCCAAAAGCCTAGGCTGAGTTTATGTCTAGCTTAAGCCATGCCTTGCACATTTGCACATGTGGTAAATGAGGAAGGCGTGACACCTCCATGTGGCAAGTGATCCAAAATTTTGTGGATCTTAGATATGTTAAATTAGATACGTCTAATATATGCCAACCAAGAGGAGGGGAGGTGGATTGGTTCTGTAAGATTTTTACTGATTTAAAAAAATCTTGATTTTATTTTCAATCTTTATAAACCCATTAATCAATTTTCCAGTTCTGTGTTAATGGAGTTCAATCAATTAGGAATAGCGTAAGAGATGAAAGAAACAAGAGAACACAATGATTTTTATATTGATTCGATTATAAACGAATCTACGTCTAGTTATCTTCTAGCAACCTGAGCTAGAAGATTTTCACTATATCGAAGAGTTTACAAGAATTACAAGTACTCCTTAATAATTCTAAACCCTATAACATTAAGAACTTGATAACCATATCAAGAATTACTCTCTAATGCAATGCTACACACAATTCCATCAAGAACATTCACCTACACAATGAATAATAATGAAACGAAATGTAATTCAAAAAGAACAAGGGACAAATATACCTAATTTTTGTGCAGATATGAAAATTGATCCTAGTACCAAGCGTGACCTCTAAGATAGGCTTCATCATCAATCTCTTTGAATACCCATCAGGATAATCTCTCAAGAATGCAAGAACTCAGTGTTTCTCAAACTCTCGAAAATTTCTTCTTGATTCAATATCTCGTCTTTTTCAAACTCAGTTGAGATTTGTTTTGAAAGGGGAATTCTACTGGTTAGATTAATGGATTAGGTGTTTTACCTAATGGATTATCGTGACTGAATTTTGATTGCAATGGTTGTAGTGCACTTCGATAATCCATTAATATGTTATGTAAAGCTTATTTGCACATATTCCATAATTAGATAGCTGACCATGTAGTTCAAGCTTGGCTTACATTTATTCCAAGCATGCATTATTCATTCAAATGAAATATCTAACTTACAACTAGAGGCAATGCCTAAATACGTTGCTTGACTTTGGACATCATCAAAACTTTAATTGAGTGAGTAAGCTCCCCCTATCAACAAGATCTAGATATAGATCTAGACACACATGTTTCATTTTGCATGGCTGAATTTGCATCTCATTTCATGTAGCATTTAGCTTGTATCTAAGAGTTTGTTTTCTACTATAAATGAGGGTCTCCTCCTCTTGTTAAGACACTCTTGAATGTGCAATGTTATACTGTTGAGCTTATTCCACAAACATTCTTTGAGAGTCAACTAACTCGAGTATTCTTATAGAATCTCCTCTAGCACTCATCCTCTAAGATTGACCCAAACTTCTCAAAATTTCTCCACCACCACTCAATCCCATTACCTAAGAGTGTGTTTGGACAGAGTATTTTAATGAAGTAATTCATTTTTTTGAAGAATTTAGATTTCTTTGTAATGAAATGCTTTGTTTGGATACAGAAATTAAAAAACATTTTAAATATAAGCATTTTTTTGAGAAATTTCAATTAGCTAAATTAGTAGAAATTCAAATACCCTCAAAATAGGTGGAATTTGAAATTCTTCTCACTCAACCTCACATTCTAGACTCTATGGTAGGCCCGATGACACAAATGGGACCGACGACCCAAATGGGCTCAACGATCCAGATGGGGCTGACGACCCAAATAGGCTCGACGATCCAGACGGGTCCGACAACCCAAACGAGCCCGATGACCTAGACGGGTCCGACGACCCATACGGGTTCGACGACCTGAATGGGTTCGATGATCCAGACGGGCCCTTCCGTCGACCCGAACGAGCCCGACGACCCGAACGGGCCTTACGGCCAGAACGGGGTAGACTATCCAGACAAGACCAATGAACTGACGGGGCCGACAATCCAGATGGGTCCGACGACCCGGATGAGCTTGACGACCCGGACGGGCCCTACGACACAGACTACCCGACGACTCGAACGAGCCCTTCCAAATCGTCAGGCCTGACGACCCGAACGGCCCGACAACCTGGACGAGTCCGACAAGCTAGACGAGTTTGATGACCTGGACATGCCCGACGACCCAGACGGACCCTTCCAAACCGTCAAGCATGACGATCCAAACGGGCCCAATGACATGGACGGTCCCAACGACACAGACGGGCCCTACGACTCAAACGAGTCAAACTATCCGGACGAGCCCGACGACCCAGATGGGCCTGACAGTTTGGAAGGCCCGTCCGAGTCATCGGACCCGTCCAGGTCGTCGGCCTGTCCAAGTCGTCGGACCCGTCCGTGTCGTCGGACCCTTCTTGATCGTCGGGTTTACAAATTTATCATGAACTCAAAACATAATTAAGCCTAAAATAATATTGTTAAAATTAAATTTTATCTCACAATAAATTCAAAATTTTTTCAAACAAGAAATTGAAATGTAAGGTATTTTAATTTCCTCATCCAAACAAATTATTTAAAAAATGAATGAAATTTAATTTCAAGGAACTCAAATGCAAAGCATTTCAATTTCTAAGCATTGTTGAAATGCTCCATCCAAACATGTTTTGAGTTCATGATAAATTTGTAAACCCGACGATTAAGAAGGGCCCGACAACACGGACGAATCCGACGACCCGGACGGATCCGACGACCCGGACGGGCTCGACGACCTAGACGGGTCGACGACCTGGACAGGTCTGACGACTTGGACGGGCCTTCCAAACCATCGGGCCCGTCTGGGTCGTCGGGCTCGTCTAGATAGTTTGACTCGTCCAAGTCGTTGGGCCCGTTTGTGTCGTTGGGACCGTCCATGTCGTCGGACTCGTCTGGATCGTCAGGCTTGACGGTTTGGAAGGGTCCGCCCGGGTTGTCAGGCCCGTCTAGGTCGTCAGACCCGTCTAGGTTGTCGGGCCCGTCTGGGTCGTCGGACTCGACGGTTTGGGAGGGCCCGTCCGGGTCATCAGGCTCATCCGGGTCGTCGGGCCCGTTTGGGGTCGTCGGACTCGTCTGGATTTTCGGGCCCGTCAGATCATTGGTCTTGTCCGGACAGTCTGCCCCGTCCGAATCGTCGGGCCATTCTGGGTCATCAGGCCCGTTCTGGTCGTAAGGCCTATTCGAGTCGTCAGGCCCGTTCGGGTCGACGGACGGGCTCGTCTGGATTATCGAGCCCATTTAGCTCGTTGAACCTATCTGGTTCGTCGAGCCCATCTGGGTCGTCGTGCCCGTCTGGGTCGTCGGGCCCGTCGGGCTTGTTTAGGTCATCAAACCCGTCTGGATCGTCGAGCCCATTCGGGTCGTTGGACCCGTCTGGGTCGTCGGCCCTGTTTGAGTCGTCAGACCCGTTTGGATCATCGAGCCCATTTGGGTTGTCGGACCCGTCTGAATCGTCGGTCCCGTTTGAGTCATCGGGCCTACCAAAAAGTCTAGAATGTGAGGTTGAGTGAGAAGAATTTCAAATTCCACCTATTTTGAGGGCATTTGAATTTCTATTAATTTAGCTAATTGAAATCCCTCAAAAAAATGCTTGCATTTGAAATGCTTTTTAATTTTTGTATCCAAACAAAACATTTCATTACAAAAAAATCTAAATTCTTTAAAAAAATAATTACTTCATTAAAATGCTCTATCTAAACACACTCTAAAGCTTCTAATATGCATTTGCTTCCGCTCAAATACTCCATGGGGCCTCCTCATTCCAACCAACACGTCCAAAAAGGGTCATCATTTTTCTTGTTATTTTATTTCAATCCTTTTGATTGTCCATTTAAACACATGATTTTTAAAATTTTGTAAAAAATCTTTTATTATTCAAATGAAATTATATGATGACACTTTTTTTCTTCTTTCTTTTCGTTTTTTATATTGAATAATAAATTAGTAAATATCTAAGGATCAATTAATGGAATTAAGATCAAATAATACAAATTAAATTATTGATTCTTTCCTTCAAAATATCTTTTCTTTTTCATTTTGATGTTGTTCTCAGTGATATCAACTTACATTTATGAAATTAAAATCAAAATTAGAAATCAATTGAATCTTGACAAATCTTATATTATATGAATGTAAAACACATAGGGACAAACAACAGAAATTTATTGTTAATATAAATGTGTTTAACATGTCACAATTACCATTAGTATAATATCTTTTTGCACATTTAACGGATTCTTAACAAAGTTAAAAACTAATAGAAGTCATTTATTATATTAAGAATATTTTATTTTATCACATGAAAAAATAATTCTTCAATACTATAGAATGAAAAGTACATATCTAACTTGGTGATTTCTATCGCGAAGAACAGAACATGTGGTTGAAAGTGAACCAATAATTACCGACCGCCAGATTTATAACAAAATATTTAACGAATAGGATATATTCCATTAATGGTGGAAATAAGAAAATTGCTTAACCGTCTCTACAGAAATAGAAACAAAGTCCTCATATCAAACGGTGATTAGTTTGATTATTAGATTAATTTGTTTAATTAATTATATTTAACTAATGAAGTTTGTGTTGTTTAATTCTATAATCTTTCAATCCGGTGCGTTCAATATATTGTATAATATATCTGATGGTTATGATTAATTGGCCACCATGAACAACTTTTCGTAGTGGTTCACGGTAGAATTCAGCATATTATTTAGATCTGTTTTTAATCCCTTACTTTAGCGTTAGTGTGCGTCGAAAAAGTAACAAAAGTAACGTGTCGTCTGCATTGACATTCAAGTTATCGTCTCTCACCAACCGAAAAAACGCGGAATTGAAACCTTCTGTATTTAACTCTCACACCTCACTGCTACCTTCTTCTTAACCGTACCTATTCATTGCATCCTCGATTTGCATCAAGAAATCATTCTTCACTCGCATCACAATCACAGGTTTTTCTTCTTCTTCTTCTTCTTCTTCTCTTAAATATAATTTCAATTACAAAATTGTCGTCTTTGTTTCACGGGATTAGATTTCGTTGATTGTTCACGAACCCTTTTGTGATTGTTTTTATGGGTTGTGATCAGAATCTTGATCTGATTGCGTGTTATGAACTATCTAGCTCTAATTGAATGTCATTCGTTTATCATCAATAGATATCGGTTTGTTTATGTTGTTATTTTGGCGTATGCTTTGAAGGATTTGCAAATTGTTGTTTTATGTCGTTGATTCGGATCATGAAATTGGACTTGATAATCGTATTTGAACATTTCGCATTATAATTTTCTTTATCATACCCATATATGCTTTTACAGTCACCGATTTCGCCTCTCAATTGTTGCATTTTATATGTTTGCGATGCTTTGTTCGGTGTTCTAACTAGACTTTTGGGAGAGATGCAGTGAGATCATCAATGGTTTAAAAATCGAGATTGTGAAATGTTCCATGACCTTGGACTTTTTTTTTGTTTTCAGGTTCAGTTGTTGTTTATTGTTGTGAAATTTTGTCTTTAGTTTGAAACTTCAAGTTCCGGCTCAGGATATGAGGAATGGAAATCAGACCGAGTATTCGGGTGAAAGTTCTGCTTCAACATCTCTTAGCAGTCAGCAGGATGTGGAGGACGACCAGATGATTGCTCTTGTGCTGTCAGAAGAGTATGCCAAATTAGATGGAGCAGTTGCCCGGCGCCTTACCAACTTGGAACCTGTTCCTGTAAGAATTCCCCGTAGAATTCCTACTTTTTGGACTAAAACTTTTAGATTTTCAGTGTTTGACTTGTTATGGTTATATCCATTCATTTTTAAAATTTGAGGACCAAAATTAATCAAAGTTTTGGATAGGAATGAATTCCAATTTCATGTTAAAGTTCAGAGACTAAAACTATCCTTAACTTTTATATGAAAGCATGCATTATAAACTCTATTTATCTTTCTAGATAGTAATAGCTTAAGCTTTTAATAATGTTACTCTATGACAATGTGGTCCAGATTTTGATTCTTTTTTCACATTCTTTCCAAATAAAAGTTCAATTTTAACAAAAGGTAGGATAGATAGGTTCATTATCCAGTTCAATAGGGCGGAAATTCAATCTGTTTATCTGATTACCATCCAATCCATCTAGATATAAATCCAATCAATCAATCCATCCAATATAAAAGTAAAGGTTAGTGAATTGGTAGGACTAAATCACTATTTATTATTGAATGGATTATGGACCGTTTAACATGTTTTGTAATATATTGGATCAAGTAGTCTAAAGTTCATTGATTGGGCCTAAATCTTTAAGGGATGAGCGTTGGATCTTTCCATGTTTAGTGTGAGAAGTATATAAATATAGAACTTCGTTTTATATTAGTTTTTTTGAAAAATGAAATTATATACTTGAAACAGATTGAATGGTTTTTTGTTAAATGGGGGTAATGGATGGGTTGGAATTTATTAATACATTTTAACAGATAATAAATGGATTACTGTTTTTTCCCCACATGTCCATTATAATTTAATTCAAAATTGCCAACATCCATTTAATATCCCTTATGTTCAAGCCTCTAGGTTCTTGGGTGAGTTGTGAGGTCCATTTAATCTTTTTTGTGAGAATTGGTTCAGGACGTATATAATGCTTTGAAAGGACAGAACGGTTCTAGCTTTGCTTTCTTTGTATTCTGTGGTATAATAACTTATGCTTAATTAGCTTTGTCATCACACTGAAAAGTAGACAAAAATTGTGTAATTGTTCTCTCCCTTCCTCGAGAAGCATAGGAGGGAAATATATCTTAGTTTTGCTTTTTTTGTTTTGTTTAATTTCTTCTAATGAAAACTTCTCGAAATTACAGCATGTTCCCCGGATAAATTCCTTTATCCCCACTGTAAATGATGCCAGTATGGATCACCAGCGTCTGCTTCAGAGGTGTGTGTTCCTCCTATCTTGAATGTACTATTTCTTATGTGAATATTCTAAAACTTTATTTTTCTATGGACCCCTTTGGTAAAAGATGGATGTTAAAACAATAGCCATGAGCAGAAAAGAAGAACTTTTATTATTTACCATTTGTAATTTAAAGCAAAACTAGTCAAGTAAATATGTTTAAATATGAATAACTACAAACAGAAACAACGCGATTACTTAAATGAAAATGAATTGGGACAGAAAAGTTCTTTGTAGCCATGTAGAGAGTTGGAGGCAAGCTTTAGTTATAGCAGAACATTTGGGAGGTCATGTAGTAGTGGTTGGAAAAATAAAAAAAAATTAAGCTGCTACAAAAAGCTGTTGCTGAGAGCAATATACTGGCATTCTTTCTAAATCTTGGAATAAACGATGTTAGGGATTTGCAGTAACTCATCATCAGTGAAATGTAAAACAAATGTCATATGGTGAAATCGATTAGCAACCTTTTTGTATCAGGATTTCAGAATGCAAGTAATTGCTGTTTTTTTTTTTTTGTTTGTCAGGCAGGTACTGTTTGTTAATTATAGAGAGACTATATATGCATATTCTGAAACTGTATCTAAAATGGCTGGAAAAGTTTAAACAAGATAGGATATAATTTGGTTATTTTGAGCAAATCCAAAATCTTTATGACGAAACCAATAATTAGTTCCCACACGTGGGTTGAATGGAATCCTATGCATAAATGCACAAATAAGTTAATAGAATAATAGAAAAAGCTTTTATTATGTCACTTAAATTCTATATAAATTCTTGAACCAAAGAGTTTATAAAAACAAATTATTGATTATCAGGAATAGAGTAACTTAGAATAAAGAAACATATTATATTTATGGACAAGTGTAAAAATGTGTTTATCTTTGTTGTTTGTTTTGATTAATTGGAATGTTTTTTCATAGAATCCATTACAAAGGTTCTGTCGATGTGTTTTCAAACATTCCTTTACCATTTAATACAAATAGTCCGTAAAATTCTGTGAATTCGTTTTAGAATACTCTTTTCTTTATTATTATTCAAGAAAATTTTGGATTGACTAGTATTCCATTAATTAATAAACCAAAATTTCAAACTTTTCTTAAATTGTGAAAGAGATATGCCGGGGCAAAAGGATTATAGTTGTAAGATATAGAAGGGGAATGATTTTTTTTTTCTCATTTTTCGTCTTTAATGAACTCATCTTCATCTCATTCATCAACTCTGTATGATAATAACCTTTCTATCTAGTATAAGCTCCATTACAAGTCATAGATAGACAATCTGGATTCTGTTTTCTCATTTTTTAACATAAACTTCTGGAGTTAGTCTTTTCCTTTTGAATCATTTAATACAAATAGTTCCTAAAATTCTGTGAATTCCTTTTAGAATACTTTTTTCTTTATTACCATTTGAGAAAATTACGGATTGACTAGTATTCCTCTAATTAATAAACCAAGATGTCCGGACTTTTCTTAATTGTGAAAGAGCTACGCTAGGGCAAAAGGATTATAGTTGTAACATATAGGAGGGGAATGTTTTTTTTTTTTTTCTCATTTTTCGTCTTTAATGAACTCATCTTCATCTCATTCATCAGCTCTGTATGAGAAAAACCTTTCTATCTAGTATAAGCTCTATTACAAGTCATAGATAGACAATCTAGATTCTGTTTTCTCATTTTTTAACATAAACTTCTGGAGTTAGTCTTTTCCTTTTTAATTTAAAAAAAAGGAATACCTAAGTCAAATAAGAAATTGAAAGAATTCAGTCAATTCCAATGAAGAAAAAATATTGTTGCTGAAAAGATATTGATTGCTAAGATTTGAAGATTCGAAGAAGAAATTATTACTTTTTAGAAATACATTGATGATCACTTGACTATAATGTTCATATTTCAAAATCAAATAATGTCCCATCTATCAAAATTGAACATGCAAGTAATGACTAGGTTCTATTCTTTTTGACATGTACTGTTTGTTAATGATAGAAAGACTATATACATATTCTGAACTATTAATAACACAAGATTAGGGCTTTTGAACCTTTGTTCATTTGCTGTTGTTGACCAACATATTGATTTCTCAGGAATCTAGATTTATAAAATAATGTCTATAAGTTTAGCCTATATTCTTGCAATGATTTTGTCTTTGCTATAGGTATTAAACCTATTGTCTCTGCACTTCTCTAGGTTGAATGTCTATGGTTTATGTGAAGTCAAAGTATCTGGCGATGGGAATTGTCAGGTGGGTTATTACAGCAACTGCATATGAGGCATAAGCATTATGACAATACCCCTTTGAATTTGTGATAATTATTCTCCCTACATTGCAGTTCCGTGCACTCTCTGATCAGCTTTATAGGTCACCTGAACACCACAAGCATGTTCGCAAGGAGATAGTAAAACAAGTATGTTGCACTATTGTCTGTCATGGAAAGAATAATTCCCCACAATATGGCAACCTATCTGGAAATTGGTTTTCATGGCTTGTGGTTGTTTTACTTGGTTAACATTAAAAAATGCTTATTTGTAGATGAGCAGTTTTGAATCAATGAAAGCATATTAAAAGAAAGGAGTGGGGAGGGGAGATATTAAGGAACATTTTGTTCTTTTATAGTGTCTGACATTAGAGGACAATTGTTGTTTAAAGAAAAATGTATTAATTTAAATACTAACTGTATACAGGAAGAAGTGTCCTCAATGGAAGAAATTAAAGATTTAGGTTAAATTACTGGCATATTTAGTGATAAAAATTGTTTTTAAATCATGTGAAGGAAGTGGTACAAATCCTTTGTTCTAAACAATATGAAATTTATTAATTATATTATTGCAAATGAAAACTTTGGGACACTTATTTGCATAATGTTTCTCTGTGCCAGCTCAAAGATCACCGTTCCTTGTATGAATGCTATGTTCCGATGAAGTACAAAAAATACCACAAGAAGATGGCTAAGTATGTATCTTTCAAATAAGTCATCACTTAAACCATTGTATTTACAATGAGGCATCTGATTTGTGGATTCTTTAAGTGTCATTTTCATCAGATACACGCTATATTTACCTTATTCTAATGCTTGGCAGATCTGGAGAATGGGGGGACCATATTACATTGCAAGCAGCTGCTGATAATGTTAGTGCTGCTATTTCAAACAGTTTGTTACTTTTGTTGGATGCTACCAATTGATTATTATTTTTATTCATTTTTTCTTAAATATTTAGAATTTTCTTTTCAAACTAAGATGAAAAGGTTCAATTTGATTTTAACTAAAATAGCATTCTTATAGAAAAAGATAATTTAGTACCTTCTCAACTGTGGACATTTGTCCAACTGGGTTATAGAATGATAGAACAGAAAAAATGTCATGTCACCTAGCAAAAGCTATTATTAGCATAGTAATGCATTAGTATTAGATAACATGTATTGCATCTACACATTTATTTATTTATTTTAATTTATGTGTATATATGTGTTTACTATACTTTTGTTTATAGTTGGCCCTTTTAGTAGATTGACTGTTAATCTGTTCCCTTTTCGTGGAGGGGTTTTTGTGGAAATTTTTGTCTTGTATTACTAGTTGAAGGATATTTTGTGTTGTGATCCAAGCCTTGATTTGGATTTCAATGAATATATATTATTTATGTTTATGAAATGATGGTTGAGGGAAGATCATGAGCTATATAGAAATGTAGGTGAACTGGATGTGATTAATCAGAAATTTGATATGCCAGCTAACTTGAACAGATTTTATCAAGATTCCAATGACAAGACAGTGAGGCCAAAACTATTGGGAATACTAGTGTCAGTCAGATGTTAATGAAGAAAAAATCACATTTGAAAGGAATGGAAGATAGGACTATAAATGTGGAAGAGGCCCATAAACCTGATGAGTTAATTTGTTTATGTTTTGGTCAAATTTCATTTTGTGTTTTCTTGCCTAGTCCATTTGATTGCATTGGGGAATTTGAATATATGTGCTACACGGAAGAATGTGTGTGGGAAACCGTAATCAGTATTTTTGTTTAAAAAAAAGTGAGTTTGTATGGTATTCCCATCATTTGCTTTTCCCCTCATTAATTCTGGTTATTGAAGACCTTAAATAATCTTTCCCTTGACAATTGCTTGCTAGGAATTGAGCTTGTGACCTTGCTTTGATACTAGTTATTAGATCAAACACTTATTATTAGGTCAAAAGTTATAGCTTATAATCAGGGTCCTATTCTTTTTACTTAAGAGCATAGAAATCTAAGTGCCATGATTCTATTGTTATTTGGCTCAATTGGCTTCTTTCACAAGACAATTATTGTCACCTATAACATACTTATAACAAAAAATAGTTGAGTTTGCTTATTTTGTGATTTTTAATAGAAGAGAAAAATGCACAATGTTATAGTAATGAAGTATTTATGTGATTGATGTTGATGCAATGACTATATTCTCACAGAAAAGGAAATTTGCATTATCAAATTACCGACTTTTACATCACATATTCTATTGATAAACTTGATGCTTTGTTCTATTGTTAATATAATGATATTTGTTGTGTGATACTTCCAAAATGTCCAATAACGTCTATTGTTTCTGATGTAGTTTGCTGCAAAGATATGCCTTCTAACATCATTCAGAGACACTTGTTTTATCGAAATTTTACCATTGTACCAAGCGCCACAGCGTGGTAAGGCCATCATTATCATTCTTATACCCTGCCATAACTTCATGTAACCTTGAGAGTTTCATTACAAGCAATGAAGGACTTAATAGACATAACATGCCCCATAATTTATATTTTTATACTTTATAGATGTTGTTTGAAGAACGAGTATGTTAGGAACCCAGAATTGTCCTACCTTTATTATTTACATTCCTAACAGAGTATGCATTGCAGTTTCTGAAATGGCGGTACCCCTTAGCTTTCCGCTAGAAGAAAACATTTTAAGTTGAGAAATACATAATTCCAACCAAATATGGTTTTTCCTAAGCAAAGATAGAATACGAGCCTCTTCTAATCGATTTATGTTCATAAATTGACACACTTATAAAATCAAGCCTATAATAATTGAAATATTCTCCGATCTGTAATTTTGAAAATGTGAGTAGTATACAGTAGTACTTTCTTACTTTTTTGTTTCCATTTATTTCCTTAATGATGCAGAACTGTGGTTGAGCTTCTGGTCTGAGGTTCATTACAATTCATTGTATGAAATCCGAGGTTTGTCCACCATAACTTGATCCTTCTTTAGATTGAAACTCAATTACTTTTGGTGTGTTAAATATGACTTTTATTAGTGATTGATTATTACCTCTCCTTTTGTCCTAGATGCACCTATCCAGCCTAAACCAAAGAGGAAACACTGGCTGTTCTAGGAGAGGTAGATAAAAGCATCAGAGTCCTAAGATGTAGGGCTGTGTATACATTCTATATGATTTATAGGTAAAGGAGAAAATGTCCACTACACTACGTTTCGATTTGACTGAGACTTTGGCAAGTAGACCTCTTAACTTCCAATTGAGAATAGACTCGTTTTCTTATATGGAAGACATCTTAATAGTACAACTATCTACTTTTTGTATCAATTTATGTTTATCATACCTTCACACCATCACAAGCATTTGTTTACCAGTTGCAGCTTTTGTTCATCAGTCCCTTGGATGTGCAAAATATATTATGAACAAAAAGTAGCTATTACACATTTTTCAGAGAGCAATCTACAAAACTGAACTGAATATTGAAAATTCTATTTGCCAGAGTATTAAAGATGCAGTAGGTTGTGGACATTTTTTCCTACACATAAAAAGAAGAACTTGAGGGGAAAGAAATCACTTGTATTTTATTTTTCTGTATATTATTATTTACAGCATTCTTGTCATGATTTTTTTATTAATTTATTATTTTATTTGTCTCAGCTCGATGGGGGAGGGCAGTCCATCATGATTTGTATTTTATTTCATTGCTTTGTAAAATGTAAATCATGTATTGATGTATTGATTTACTAAATTTTAAAAATTGTTTGAACCATCCAAATCCTTTGTTTTCCCCCTAGTCATATGCACTAGCCTTTATAAATGCGTATTTGGATAAATAATTTTGGTGCTTATTCAACAAGAACTTATCACGGCCAGTTTATTAGCTAGTCTAGGTAATTTTTTCAAGAAATATTTAGGTAAAATGAATCCTCTCTCATAAATTAAAATAATGCCTTTGTCACCGTTACATGAATACCCTATTGTCGCTGTTGTGAAAGAACAAATAAGTTATCGTTTTTTATGTTCTAGATTAGTTATTCCAAAAAATTTCCAAATTAGTTATTCCGAAAGCCTCTAGAATATCTCTTTCTAGAATGGTGAGATGTAGTGCATTTCGGTATTTTGGATTGGTCAATCTAGAACACTTTTTTTCTGAAATGACAAACCAAAAATAAGTTCTGAAAAAACAATATATCTATACATGTTTTAGATTGGACATTCTAGAACATCTTTTAGATTGTCTAATCCAAAACATGTTTTCAGATTTCGTTTTCAAGAACATGTTTTTTTAATTTATGCTACAACTTTATCTAATGATATTCATACTCTTGTTTTTTGTATTTGTAGATAATCATGGTTATTTGAGAGGAGTTGGTTTTCTATCTGTTCATGTGCATCTAACTCTCTTTATAAACCGAAGAGAATGTGGGGACTAGTTCCATTCATTAGAAAGATCACGAAGAGGAGAATGTTGAAAAGTTGGGGAGCCTTAGATGATGGGAGTATGAGGCTTATCTGAGAGGGCCTGTGAAAATCTCATGACTCTCAAATTATGAGGGACATGTTGCTCGGTAGTTATGGGATGAAGTGGTATGAAATCATGTTAATATACATTGCGTTATCTATATTATGCATTTTAACTACTTAAGCTGGCAAGATGAATAAGTTAGTACGTATAAAAGTTGTGGTGGAGTTACCAGGGCTAGAAGGTCTTGCTAGGACTAGCTACAAGACTTTATTTACCATATACCTACCGGTGAGATGATCATCACACTTGATGATGTGCTTAATTTGTTGCATCTGCATATTTTATATGTTTATCATTGTAGACGCAGTTGGAGTCGTAGAGGTGTTGGAAGAGGTCCTTCCTGTTGATTGTGTTAGTGTATCTCTGTAAGGATGACCTAGGCGGCTCCTTGCGACCCAAGAATGATGCCATGCTCATTGACTATCTTGAAGGTCAACCAAGCCTTCTTCCATTCCTCTAGTTGCCATTCCAAAGCTTAAGCCAAGCCCAAAATCTCCTCTCCTCCTTAATAAGGTGTATTCTTCAAAGAAATGGTGCAAAAGGTACTCCTTGTCTTGGGCTATCCCTCCTCAAGCTTTCTACCCTCCAAAGGGTATCTCCATCTATCAAGGAGGTACTAAAAGCAACCCTACAACCACAAACAAAAATATAAGTCAAGGAAACTAAGCACAAGAAAAAGAATACTAAATGAAGAAAAAGGAATCAATAAGAATGAGGCCTCCCTTCTAGTCATGCTTCTAGTAACTCTCTCAGGAATGTTTTCCCATCCTCACAAGGAGTCATGGACTCATCATGATATGACTATCATGAGATAAAATTTGATGGATATGAAAGAAATGAAAGAATTACTTAAATATATGAAGAAGAACGAAAAGGGGTCCGAAGAACTTTGACAATAAGGAAGGAAATGAAAGAAATAGTGGACTCGAAGGGTAGAACATCTTATCTTTGAGGGAACAAGTGAATTCTAAAGAGGAGTTACGGCTAACATTTATTAGTATGGAAGGAAATGTTAATCACTCGTTCAATTTTTTGGCATAAAAATCCAAGAATCCATCTTTAGATGATTTCGTAGTGGCCTTGAATCAAAGGTTTAGAGGTAAGGAATGTAGTACAACATATAAAAAATTGGTGGGAATAAGGCAAAATAGATGGGTTGATGAAGAACAAATGTTTGGGTACTTTTAGTTGGGTTGGATATCTAGAATCAAATACTACCCTACGGGCCTAAAGTTTTAATAAGAGCCGTGAAGATTGCCCAGGATGTGGAAGAAACTATAAAAAATCTCAATCAAGTATTGATTCTTTTCGGAATACCAATTCCAATTTTTGATCTTTAGGAGGCATGAGTATCACAACATGAATACAAAATTCTAAAGGATCAAACTGGCAGGGTTCATCCATTGTGGATAGTAACAAAAGAAAAGATGCATCCCTTTCAAATAGGGGGAATTTCAAAAATGGAGGGATCACGATAGTTGGGTCAAGTACCAGGGGAATAAGAAACCTTTCCTATGCTGAATCTATGAAAAGGAGGAAAGAATAAGCTCTAATTGTAGAGGCACCTATAGTCCAGGACATAGTGTCCTGAAATAATTATGGTCGAAGATGAGCGTATGAGTGAGTATAGGGAAATGAGCCAATTGGAATTGGGCAATAGTGAAGAAAGTTTGAAGGGGGAATGTAACATCCTAAATTCCACGTGCTAAAGTCTTATGTGGAAAACCATGTTTAAACAAGAGTAAGAACTTTTGTTTTGGAAACCATTGGTTGTCTAACGCTTCATAACGAGGTCGTCTAACGCTAAGGTTGCCTAATGCCAAGGTTGTCTGACCAAATGGGTCGTCTACTATATATTGAGTCATCTAATGGATCGGTGTTGTCTACGACCAGATGTCTAATGAGCTTGGAGTTGTCTAATCACCAAGTTCATCTAATGGATTAGAATTTACTCATCTAATGCATTATTTACTAACTAAGTGAATTCTAATCCACAGAGTCATCCACTTGTAATTTAGACATTTTTCTCAAGGCTCAACTATTATGAAATCATTCTACTCACATAAAAACCTTTGTCTGATAAGGATTAGAGATAGATGCCATAGAATTTAAATCAAATACATTTCCCTCTACTCCATTACCATGTTTGATGAGGATTCATCTGATGCATTTGCCATAGGGTTTGAATGTTCTCCATTATCTGATTTTGATTTAGGAACTTTTTTCTCCATGACATTGACATTTTGCACTTTGGTCGTTTCTTCCCTTATACTTTTCGCTAATGTATTACAACTAATTTTGGCAACATCCTCTTCTATCATGGCACACCTTCAAATGTGCCCGACTTTTTCATTACTATGGTATGTTTGTTTCTAGACCTTGTCCCATGTTGTTTTCCACACATCCAAGAGATTAGGAATGCTTTTTTCAATGATTTATGACAGATCCATGTTTACACTATCAATGTATGTCATTATCATTAAGCTCCACAATTTTATATTTTCTCTGTTGAACATCAATGGGAAATTTGAAGATCTTCCTAATTTTTTAATTTTGTCTACATAGATCATTCCTCTAGTTCTATTAAGAACTCTTCCAGAGGTTGGATTTGATACCACTTGTTGGTGCAAAGTGGCTTTAGAAGAGGAAGGGGGAGGGTTGAATAGATCCTATAAACATTTTGAGAGATTTTCGCATAGATATATCACGACAGATTCAAATAACGTAACAAGTAAGGTAGAAAAAAATGCACACAAAGATTTATACTAATTCACCTCCATTTGAGGTTGCTCTAGTCTTTTAAGCCACCTGCTTAAAAAGTTCACTAATCAACACCTTTAACTAGCACAAGTATCAACCTTTCCATGTTACAACGAATATCAACCTTTTCAGGTGTCACGATTTTATCCTCTCTAGGAATATGATTACAAACCTCTCCATGTTACAATGAGTTTAACCTCTCCATGTCTCACGTCTTACTCTCCTTAAGATCAAGAACTCTCAATCTTCTAGAAATTCTCTTGCAGTCTTCAATCTGCAAAGTCTATTTTCTATCTTGTGATTGCTTGATATTGATATGGCAATGTTTTAGAATAATCAATCAAAGAGGAATTTGAAATACTTCCTGTTCTGGATAATTTGATATGTGATCAATTTGATGCTCGTTCAGTACTTTGACTTTGAATCGTGTAGTCATTCTTCTAATTAGATCATCTTATGGAAGTACTCGTCTAATAGGTGTATTCAACATTTAACTCATTGAGTTGACTTTTACTTTTAAGATGGTTATGTCTTGTCTGGCATAAACACTCGTCTAATGCCTTTTTGTTCTAGCATTTGACTCATCTAACATCGCGTTGAGTCATCTAATAGATACTTGTTTAATGTCTTTGTATGCTAGCATTGACTTGTCTAACATCTTGTTGACTCATTTGATAAATGCTCACCTAGTATCCTTTGTGTGCCCTTTGCATTGACTTGTTTAATGCATTGTGTTGACTTATTCTATTGCTTTTAACTTGTTTAATGCTTTTTCTCTACTTATTTGCTTGCTTGCCTTGACTCATCTGATTCTTCTTTGACTATTTTACTCCTTTGTAGAAGCTAAGCGATTTGCTATTCTAGGTTGACTCGTTTGGTCAACATAGTTGTTTGATACATCATCTTTCTTTTTGCACTGTTTGAGTCATTTGGTCCTTATGCTCTGACCTGTTGTCTAGAGTCTTCTAAAGCGTTCAACTAACCTAATTTGTCTTACGCTTGTGTAAAACCTAAGTCGTCTGATGGCTTCATCATTTGATCCAGCCTTCCCCTTGTCCACCTAATGCTTTGAATTGAACTTTTCCCTTACCTTTTCATATGTTTGGTTCTTTCTCTAAGGATGAATCTCACTAACACAAAATGGGCTTATTATGTCACTTCATTTAAATCTGACCTTTAGAAATCAGATTTGAAAAATGCACGGCGGCCTCTTTTGTAATTAGTTGTCAAAATTTATGTTTGATCTATAAGCGTTGTCACAACCGAGATCGTGGCAAGACGGCGAAAATAATTTAAAAAAAATACAAAGGAATCGCCACCATAGTTTATTATGGAAAACTATAGAAAAACCTTAAAAAATAATGGTCTTCAAAACCAAATGTGGATTCGGGATTCGGGAGTCGGTTATTAGCACCCTATAACGTCCATCTTAAGACGGTTACCTCTTTAATTAAGTGTACAAAGTAGAATTTTGATGTTTACAATATTTGTTATTCCTCAAAAAATCAAACAAAATAAAAAACACATACAAAGAATTAAAAATTAAAACAAAATTATTTTTTTATTTTTTTTGGCCCGACGAGGATTGTACGTCGCTCCTAAGTATTTTCATTTGAAAAATTAGGATAACGTAGTTTTTTATACAAATATTTGTTGTTTGGTATTATTATTATTTTTTTTAATTTTAGATTTTTCTATATATATATATATATATTATTAATATTAAGAGAACTCGAGATTTTACATGTAAAGATTTAAGTTATCAAGAAAATCCGAGATTTGACATGATTTTTAAAATGACTTTATAATGTTTTTTATTGTTTTATTATTACTATTTTTTTTTAAAAATGCATTAAAAGCCTATGAAAGAGTGTTTTGATTATCAAGCAAGTCCGAGACTTGACATGACATTTCAAAACTTATATAAAGAAAATATATTTATTTTATTTTATTTTATTTTTTATTATTTTTTTAGAGAATTAAAGCCTACAAAAAAAACACCTTTTTAATTTCAATGCAAACTCCAAAATCATCTAACATGAGAACCCCGAACACATTTAATCATACAACAATTCAAACGATCATATATTTGATGTTATAAGAGAATCATGAAAAGCATTAGGAGCAAAGAAAATTTACTTTAAGGTGACCCCTTTTGTGTGTGTGCTTTGTAATAAAAAAGAGAGAGATTTTTCCAATTTTTTTTTGTGTCTTGCATTAGAGAAAATGTGTGCTTATATAGGCACCTTGGGGTACCCCTGAAATCCTAGTCTTTAATTATAATAAAATATATGAGAAAGGAACATATTATTAAATAGTTGCATAATATCTACGGTATTGATTATAATTATTAACGAAATATTGCTTGTAATTACTAGAATCATATTTTTCGTCACATAAAGATCGTGATCAAATCATAACCTATTATTCATATAATTGATTCTAATTATTACCAGAAATATTTTCTTCTAACTATTAAAATTGTACCATTCTCTAAAAGCATTATTATCGAGAATATTTGCTTCTATTTAAAATAATACCTTCCTAAATATTATACCCTTCTCTAAAAACAGAAATTATAAACGTCCTTTTCTGACATGTCATGTGAAGAGTGTAAATAACAAAGAGTGGGGGTGAAAATATGTACAAAACATTTGGACTTATGAAAAGCATGTGATAATAAATTAGATTCTCCCTTCTCTTGGTTTTTTCTTCTTTTTCTCTTTTTTTCTCTTTTTTTCCATGGTAGAATTAAAGTTAAAAAAACCTACCATCAATCAAAACATTTTTTTTTTTATTATTTTATATATTATTTATGATTTTGTTTATTATTATTATTTTAACAAAACAAATGCATTTACTCAGACGAAATTGGGTGTTGACAAGCGCTAAACGTAGCAATTGGTTTTTACTTCTAATGCTTATAGGGGTCAAACGTAAAAATAATTTTTACATCTGATGCTTATATGTCAAACGTAAATTTGTTTTAGAAAAACCTCGATTGCACAACAGAAGCATGAAGCATTGTGTGTGAATAAAATCATTATGTGATATTTCTACCATTATTGTGTATCAAGGTTGCATTTTCTACTATTGTTGTTTGCCTAAAGGTTGTGTTTTCTGTCAATGAGGTTGGTGTTTTTCATCTTCTCCCCTATATGTGACTGTTTTAGCTAAACTTATATGATCTTGATTTTGTAAAGTTCACTAAAAATAGGTAAACAATGAATTTTGACTCAATTCTTTTTTTATAGTAACTTCTATTAGGTTGTATTTAAACGTAGAGTGTGTGCATCTCATTCATTAGTCATATTTGAAGTTGCTAATATTTAGTGGTTAAAAACTTCAAATGGTCATAACTTTTGCTACGAAGATGGCGAAGCTCAAAAACTGAAAGTTGTTGGAAATGGGATCATCAATTCAGTGGCCAACCTCTAAAGGGGTTTGGTGTCTGGAATTTTAAAAAATCCGTCATTTACGATATGTTTTGTATTTCTTAGTATGTTCCACTCATTTTTCTATACTTTAAAGATTTATTTCATATCCACATACTACTTTAAAAGTTTTGAAACTCATTGTGGTATTTTCTTGTATTATATATTTATTTTCCATGGTTTTGATGGAGGTAAATTTTGGCAAAAAAATAAAAAAAAAAATTACAAACCACAAACTTACGTTTGTTATATATGCACCAGACATAAATTTACATATGATATTTTACTATACATAAATTTACATATGCAGTTACGACTGACCTAGCTCAGATATAAAAAGTCTAAAATATCAAATGTAAAAAGCCTTTGTTGCATTGTGATTGGCTTAAACTCATTGAATACATATTAGCTGAACAAAACATGCATACATACAATCACATTCACAAGTAGATAATGCACACATTTAGGGGTCATCGAATTAGCATGTTCATATATCTAATGAAGCTTGTTTCTTGACTGGCCCTTTATATGTCCAAAACTTTGCCAAAGATATTGTTATAATCCTTTCTTAGTTATCTAGAACATTTATAATATCTCTATTTGTTTCATCAAACGTTTTGTTATCATCAAAACCTATTCAATCTTAGACTCATCTAATGGGATTTTCCAATCTAATGCTGACATAATGTGGCTCTAGAAGGGTGTAGGGATTAAGCAATTAACTACGCACACAAACATACAATTGTAAACGAATCAACCAATTAAACTAAGAGTTATAAGGATGGAGAAAATGAACACAACATATTTATACTAGTTCACCTCTACTTGGGTCTACATTTAATCTCTTAAACAACCTGCTTAAGAAATTCCACTAATCAACACCTTTGATTAGTAATGAGTATCACCATCTCTAGGTTAAACGATTTTAACCTCTTTAAGTACATGAGTACAAACCTCCTTAGGTTACACTAAGTATCAATCTCTTCAGGTATCCTTATCAATCTTTCCTTGAGATCAAGAACTCTCAATTAGAACAATAAACAAAGGACACACTCTCTCAACAAGATTGTATAAAATAACTTAGGTTACAACTTCACTCAATGAAGGATATTACAATATTCAAGCTCTCAACCCAATTTCTTTAACACACTATTGATATGACAAATTCTCAGTACTTTGTTTATTATTTTTTTTCTCTTATTTGTATCCTTCTCGTATGGCTCAACATAAATGATATAGAAGTAGTTTCAGCTAGCTATTGAGACTTTGAATTGCAATTCTTCATTGCAATCTTCTTGACATGGAATGACTTAATCAATTCTTCAATTTGATTCTTCAGTTTGAATCTTCAACGCCATTCTTAAATACTTTCATTGTTAATCAACTAATGCTCTTCAAGATATCTTCTTTCGTTTTAACATTGAGCTCAGACTTAATTTAACTTTTGCTCTTTTCAACGTGAAGAACATGTCCTGTTAAGGAAACTTTGTGCAACTTGATTATGCATTTGAATTGTAGAGAAATAATATTATTCAATCAATCAAACAATTCATTCATCAATCATATAAAATATTTCCTTATGGTCATATGGTTCACGTTAGTTCTCTAAAACTTTCTTCTTCTAAAATGCAATTATCATAAGATAATTTTCTTGATCGTTGCATTCATTGCATTCATATAATTTAATCTTTGCTTCAAACCTTTATATTAGTGTATCAATTCGTATGATAAATCGGAGATGAAAACATGTATCAAATTATCAAAGCGCATTATAAATATTTCAACAATTAAGGTCTTATGACACTGTGGTCGTCTAATGGCTTAAGCTAGGTCATTTAACCCTTTGAATCATCTAATACCTGAGTTGTCTAATGCTTGACTTGTTTAACACCTTGGTCGTCTAACCCTTTAAACTTGATGGTTGTTACTAATAAACTCGTCTAACACTTTGATGCATCTAATGCTATGACTTGGCCTTTGTATTTATTAAACTTCTTGCTTTCGTTGACAGACACAATGTATGATTATCAATCATTTAAGGACACACGAGCAATAATACACATCATATATTTTGATCTTCAAATCATATTAATTGATTAATTCCTTAACATAACTATATATGTTAGACGATCTCTCTTAGTCGTCTAACACAACTTCACTTCAAACGAGAGACTTACTCTTCTAGTAGAGTGTTTTGTTATCATCAAAATTGTACTGATTAATGAGGCTCGTATACTTTAAAAAGGTTAACATAGTTGAGTCCAAGGAACATATGTTAATTAAGTCCATTAATTTTCTTTCTTAGCAATTTAGAAATTGGGGGATTGAGCTATGTAAAAACATAGAACAGTAGAATATAAAAGAATTTAAAGTGCAACACTATATAACTTGAAATTAACCTATTGAAATATAGAGTGAAATCTGAGAAAAAGTAAAAACTGTGAAAGATTGAAAATATTGTATAATGGAAAGTAAAATGCAGTAAAACAAAATTTAAATGAATTTTTTTTAAAAATTGAAACAAAATTAGAAACTGCTGAAACAAAATATAAATGTGAAAATAGGAACATGGTAGTCAATTAAAAGTAAGAAAATTGATATATGTAATTGAAACAAACTTAACAACAAAGAAAAATTGAAAGTACAATTGAAACAAAATAGGAATGCTTAGCTTATTTACTCAACTATAAAGATGAAAGTAAGACTTAGAAAATGAAATTCATAATGTAAGAAGCAATGCATGAATGTTATAAACTGAACTTGAATTGAAATCAGAAAAACTTAAATTGAATCTATTAAAAACAGAACAACACTAAAAACTATGTTAAGAATATCAAACTTGGACCATGGTCTCCTTTGCATTCTTATATGCAAGGAAATCAAATCTGAAATTCGTGAGTGTTATAGAAACATATAGACTAATCAATCTATACATTTATAGCAAAAAAATCTAAATCAAGAGTTGAAAACAACAAGAATTATAAGAAGAAAACAAAATTGACATGATATCAAATTTCTTATTTTGCTAAAACAATCATATGAACATTAAATTAAATCTAAAATATAAAGAAAGTAATGACATGAAATTGTAAGGACAAACTACTAATGAGTTATTCAATGAATAATTGAATTAAAAGACAATAACAATGCTAGAAATGTAAATAGATACGTGTAAACTAAGTAGAACAATGTGACAATTGAAATTGAGTAGAATAAGCATTAAACCAAATTGTAATGGATACAAATTACTCTAAATTGGATTTTAATTGGTGCAAAATGTAAAAAAAAAAAAAAAAAAAAAAAAAAAAAAAAAAAAATTATAAAAAATAAAAAAAAAAAAAAAAACAAAAAATAATCGATGAAACATTATTAGAATTGAAAATCAAGTTGAAAACAATAGAGAGCTCTAAAAGTTAGAAAAACATAAAACTAACTATTCTAACTATCCTAGGAAATTACAATTCTACCCTTATAAGAAAAGAAAAGAAAATCTAAAATAATAATGTCTCAAAGTGTAGGGCCTATTCAAAGTGAAAAAATTAGAAGCAAAATAGTCAGACTTATAGAAAGTGTAGGAACTCAATGATTCAAAATTATACAACATTTACACTATATCTTATACAAATCCCAATTTCTGTGAAAAATACAAATTTATTAAAAATCAAGAATAAGAAGAATAAAAACACCTGAAAAATATAATAAGCCTTAGAATGACAGTACAAAACTGAGTTATGAAGTAGTGACATTGTTGATTTGTAATTATTCTTTTATTTATTATTATTTATTTATTCTTGTACAAAATAGAATGTTGATTATTACTCAATGTTGGTTCCAGTGACGTACGTGATGTGTAGATTTCTGAAGGCAAGAGAATTGACTCTCAAACGTCAAGTATATGTAATATGCAATACAAGAATCAATTCTATGAAAAAAAATCAATTTTATGACGTGGTTAATGCTGTGACAAAGTAGCAAGGAATCAATTCTAATTCTTATATATATATATATATATATATATATATATATAATCATTTTTTATTTTATATATAATATAAATAATATAATATAAAATAATAATAATAATAATAATAATCAATTATATTTTTGTTATTTTAAATAACAACTTCAATTTTATTCTAACATAATTTATACTATTTACATTTATATTATATTATATTTATTCTTAAACTTAAAAGGTGAAATGATAATCATCTAATTTTATCTATTAAATAATTTATTTTATCTATCATATCCATTATATCATATATAAACTTCTACAGACTTTCATCTCAAATCCATTAAAATCACATCATATTTTTCTTAATAGAGACAATCTCATATTGACATTTTTTTTTCTTCTGAAATCCACTCAATTACTAGATCATAAACATTCTAGTAGCTTGTAATTATTCCAGTGTGATAATAGTTATTTTATGTTGATGCTCATTTTGTGATTATAACTTGTTAATTTTAACAAATATGTTGTGCAATCTGCGTTATATTTGTCTTTTAAATACGTACCTTTTGAAGTTCAATCGCCATTAAATGCCCAATAATTTTACATAGTGAAAGTCATCTAAACTATGCCAATAAGTCTAAAGAAAATCTATAAAGGCTCCTTTAATGATTTAGGTACTATAATATGGTGGATGACAATGCCATTAACCCTATATGGAACCATTACCTCAATTAAATATTTGAGTAATTAATATATGAATCTAAATGGGATGTTGATTGGAAACAAAGAACATTAGGTATTTGATAAGGATATGAGGATAATCCTAATATCATGAATTTGAAACTACTTGTTGAATTCAATTAAAAGAAAAATCTTTTTGCACTTGTTATAATGATAATAATAGATGGATTTCTTTTTAAATTTGTTCAAAATGGAAGGTTTAAAAAGTTTATACAAAAGTTAAATTACTAACCCAATTGACGTAGTCAAATTCATTCTGCTCGAGAGTGGATTGAACGTAAATTGAATTTAACATATAAATTATAGAAACTCAAACAAATACAATTCAACCCAATGATGTGTTTTAATAGATTGAATAACAAATTTGTCCAAATTCTACCTAATCTTACCCACAAATAATCCTCCACATTACATTGTGTATTATTTCAATGAAAAGATGAAGAATGCAAGCAGATCATGCTGGTAAAATATTTGTTTATTGAATGACATATGTGAAAAAAAATATAAAGTCGTTAAAATATATAAATGATTTGATCAATTTATCAATTATTATTTTACGCTAAAGAAATATAAATATTCTTTTGTTAAAATATAACATTTAATATTAGTCGACACCTTTATTATATTGTAAAATCTATTTCACTTTTTACTTTTTTTTTAAATAAAACAAAACCAATGCATGGAATAATAATTAATAAAATAAAATGATGTTTCTGGTGCAACATTTTTGTCAAATAGGGAAGCACACGTATTGATGTTTGTCGGCACGAGACAATACACGTTCCTCGTTTTGTATATAATAATATAATAATACACATTTCTAGTATGATAAGACACTTAATTTTAAACTTTTCTCTTATTTTTGTCTATCTTGGCTAAGAAAAATAACAAACTCATTAGACTTTCTAACCTCAACATTTTAGATATCGTTGTTTAGAATTTGTCAGTGTCTTCTCGTAATTTTAACTTCATAAAAATAACGAACTCGTTACACTTTCTTCAATTGGTTGGAATTGTAGTCGCATACTAGGGAAAAATAAGTAAATTAAATTATATATAAATGATAAAGATCCATAAAAGTATCACTTTGTATTATACTTAGAGAAAATAATTCTTAAGTTTCATTAAATTTAAATTTATTAAATTCGATTTTATCTTTTTACATGTTATGTTTATATAAGGTCACTCAAAGGTACTAAATTTTAATGTTTTATTTGAACAAAGCATACTAATTATTTCTAAATACAAAAGATTATTTTAATAGTAACTAATATCTAAAATTTTAAAAATATTAATTGATGGTATTTTTCAATTAATATTAACTTTTAATTAAATCTTGCAAGATATTTTAAGACTTTTTATTTGTTCATATCGTTATCTTTTTATTAATGTTAACCACAATTATTTTGATAAATATTAGCAATGTTATTTGTTTGAAATCTTATAAACACACTTCAAGAAAATTCGTAAATACAAACTAAAACAAAAAATAATTAGATAATTTAGTGACTAATTTGGATACAATTTATAAACTTAAAATTATTGAGATTAAAAGTTGTCTCTATTGTTAGTTTTGAAATGGTGAGTTTTGTCAAGAGGGGGTGGTTGAATTGGTTTTATAAAACTTTTTCGAAAGCATAAACCTCTTTTCAATTGAATCTAATGGACTGGAAAGTTGGATGTAAATATAGCAGATCAATACACTTTCAGTCGATTAAAAATATAAAACAACAGACTAAATTGTTCTTGATGCTATGAAACAGACGATTAAAAATACAGATCAGTTGGCTAAAATACTGAAGAATTATGTAGAATGCAGAATTCGCAAATTCAACTCAAACAACAATCTTTTACATACAAGATATGTTCCAATAAGTATTTATAACAAGTATAAAGCCTCAAATTACACAAGAACGCATTAAATCACACCAAAGATCAAATTGCTTGGTTTTCTTGAGTTTTTAAAGAGTTTCAAAGAGAGTGAGATGAGGGAAAGAAGAATGCACAACTGTTTTTATACTGGTTCACTCAATCACAGAGCTACATCTAGTTTACCAAGACAACTTGAGCCTGGTTTCCACTATATTCAAAATTTTTATAAATCAAACACCAAGATTACACTTTTGAACAACAAAACTCACAAGATTTTTGACTCACACACAAATCTAGACACACACCCTACAAGAATCACACTTGCAGACCTGAAAAAACATCAAGCAAACCATCCAGAGCAGAAGAACATCCAAACCTGATGGTGGCTGTCCCTAGCCAACCCTACATGTGTTCTTCAAGCTACTCACAAGCCAAAATGCCTCCAAGATCAATCAAGATCTTCAAAACACGAGTTGCAGCTGTGTATTGTAGAGAGAGAGCTTTCTAGAGATGAATGACAAAATTCTATGCTAAAAAACTCATATCTGCACCTCTGCTCGCGAAAACACAACTTATATAGTCTAGTTTAAGTGAAAACAATCTATTGAATTTTTCGTACAGTCAGCTGATTTCACTTGACTTACATGAAATCAATCAATTGAAAAATAATTTAACTAACTAAATACATTCATACCAGAAACTATATACAACAAGCCTTTTAACCTGTTAAAACCTATTTTAACAGATTAAAAGAGACACACTAAGGCACATAAGACATCTAACCTATGTCATATGGCCTACCAACAAGATATAACACTAACACATTACATTTAACATGCTATATACAGATTTAACACACTAAAACATAATCTTCAAATGGATCTTCATCAATCTTGATCAAACACTTAAGATCTTCATGCACATGGCTTTATCAATTGATTGCTTTAAGCTTGCTTGTGCCAACATCTATAATAAATAAAAATTTATAATTAGTTTGTGAATTAGACTTTGAATTGATCTCTAACATTAGTTACCAATATTTTGGCTAACAAAAGAATTAGTGTCTAAATTGGTCATTACACTACTAGAAAAAAACATTTTAGCCATCGACGAAATTGTTGGTTAAATGGGTAAAATGGGTGGTGAAAATCGAATTACACTACTAGAAAAAAAACACCCTTAGCCATCGAATTAGCCACCAGAAATAATTAGTGATGAAAATCCTAGTCGCAAAACCGTTAGCCACCAAAATAAATCGGTGGTAAAATCGAAAGCTAAATCACTGGCTAAACTAGTGGCTGAACCAATCTGTCGCAACCGAGATCGTGACGGGATTACAAAAATAATTTTAAAAAAAACAAAGGAGTTGCCACCATGGAAAACTATAGAAAAACCTTAAAAGAATGGTCTTCGAAACCAAATTTGGATTCGGGAGTCAGTTACGTGTGGGAAAGGTATTAGCACCCCACAACGCTCGTGTTAAGACAATTCCCTCTTTAATTAAGTGTGCAAGATAGAATCTGATGTTTAAAATATGTGTTGTTCCCCAAAAAATCAAACAAAATAGAAAAACACATACAAAAATAATAAAGATTAAATTTTTTTGGGCCCGATGAGGATTGTACCTCGCTCCTACGTATTTCGATTTGAAAAATCAGGGATAACGTAGTTCTTTGTAAAAAATTGGTTGTTTGATATTATTATTTTGTTTTTTTAATTTTTTAGATTTTAATATATATTTTTTGTATTAATATCAAGAGAACCTAAGATTCAACATGATAAAAAATTTAGGTATCAAGCAAATCCGAGATTTGACATGATATTTAAAATGATTTTATAATTTTTACTTTTTTATTATTATTAATTTTTTTAAAAAAGAATTAAAAGTATATGAAGGATTGTTTTGATTATGAAACAAGTTTGAGACTTGATATGATATTCAATACTTATATAAAAGAAATAATATAATTTTTTATCTTTTTTTATTTATTTATTATTATCTTTTTGTAGAGAGAATTAAAGCCTATGAAAGAAAATAAACCTTTTTAATTGTTAAGATAAATGGCATTCCAAATAAAAGAAAAGAGAAGGGTTGACCATATCAATGATAAACCCAAAATCATCTAACGTGCGAACCCCATACACATTTAATCATACAACAGGTCAATCTATCATACATTTCATATTATAAGAGAATCATGAATAACATTAGAAGCAAAGAGAATTTACCTTAAGGTGACCCCCTTTGCATGTGTGCTCTGGTAATAAAAAAGGAGAAGGGTTTTTCCAATTTTTTTTCCTGTCTGTATGGAAGAAATTTTGTGCTTATATAGGCCCCTTGGGGTACCCCTGAAATCGTAGTCTTTTAATTATAATAAAATATATGAGGAAAGAATTGGTCCTGATGAAACATATTATAGAAATTAAATAGTCGCATAATATCCACTGTGTTGATTATAATTATTAACGAAATATTGTATGTAATTACTAGAATCATATTTCCGTCACATAAAGATCGTGATCAAATCATAACATATTTTTCATATAATTGATTCTAATTATTACCAGGAATATTTTCTTTTAACCATTAAAATCGTACCATTCTCTAAAATCATTATTATTGGGAATATTTGCTTCTATTTAAAATAATACCTTTCTAGACTAACAACGCAAAAAAAACACATCACATAAGTGTAAATGCAAGATATTTATTCAAATTTTTATAAAAAAATGGCTGTTAATATTATACCCTTCTCTAAAAACAGAAATTATGAAACGTCCTTTTCTGACATGTCATGTGAAGAGTGTAAATAGCAAACAATGGGGGTGAAAATATGTACAAAACATTTGGGCTCATGAAAAGCGTGTGATAATTAAAAACAAATTAGATTCTCCCTTCTCTTGGTTTTTTCTTCTTTTTGTTCTTTTTTTCCAATGGTATAATTAAAGTTAAAAAAAACCTACCATCAATCAAAACATATCTTTTTTATTTTATTTTATTATTTATTATTATTATTATTATTTTATATATTATTTTTTTTTATTATTATTTTTTTAACAAAACAAATGCATTTACCCGAAAGAAATTGGGTGTTGATAGTTGTCCCTCTTTACTTAGATTTGACTAGATAACATGAAAGTGAAATTTTCATATTATTATAGTAAAAGATAAGTAAAGATAAAAACTTTAATTTCGTTCAGGTTTCAAAAATGAAAAAAAGGAACTCGACCATTGTCTCACAGAGGGCTGATATAACAAAAGAAAACCTGCACTCGACCATTGCCTCGTAGAGGGCCGAGATACCAACAGAAAACCTGAACTCGACCATTGCCTAGCAGAGGGCCGATATAACAAAAGAAAACCTGACCTCGACCATTGCCTCACAGAGGGCTACTATGCCAAAAGAAAACTTAAACTCGACCATTGCCTCGTAGAGGGCCGATATATCAAAAGAAAACCTGCACTCGACCATTGTCTCGTAGAGGGCTGAGATACCCAAAAGAAAACCTGAACTCGACCATTACCTCGTAGAGGGCTGATATAACAAAAGAAAACTTGACCTCGACCATTCCCTCGCAAAGGGCCGATATACCAAAAGAGAACTTGAACTCGACCATTGCCTCGTAAAGGGTCAATATATCAAAAGAAAACCTGCACTCGACCAGTGCCTCAAAGAGGGTCGAGATTCCAAAAGAAAACCTACACTCGACCATTGCCTAGTAGAGGGCCGATAAAGTTGGTCTTGAAGGCTAGACAAAGCTAGGCTTAGGGGCCAGTGCGAAACTAGGCTTGGGGCTAACAAAGCTAGGCTTGAGGTGGCCAGATAAAACTAGGCTTGAGGGGCCAGTGAGAAATTGAGCTTGAGGGCTAGACAAAGCTAGGCTTGAGGTGGGCAGTGCGAAACTGGGCTTAGAGGCTAGACAAGGCTAGGCTTGAGGTGGCCAAATAAAGCTAGGCTTGAGGGACCAATGCGAAACTGGGCTTGAGGGCTAGACAAAGCTAGGCTTGAGGTGGGTAGTGCGAAACTGGGCTTAAGGGGCTAGTGCAAAACTGGGCTTAGGGGCTAGACAAGGCTAGGCCTAGGTGGCCAGATAGAACTAAGCTTGTAGGCTAGACAAAACTAGGCTTAGGGGCTAGACAAAGCTAGGCTTAGGGTGACCAAATGAAACTGGGCTTTAGAGGCCAGTGCGAAACTAGGCTTTAAGGGCTAGTGCGAAATTGGGCTTTAGGGGTCAGTGCAAAATTGGGCTTAGAGGCTAGACAAGGCTAGGCTTGAGGTGGCCAGTGCGAAACTGGGTTTAAGGGGCCAGTGCGAAACTGGGCTTAGAGGCTAGACAAGGCTAGGCTTGAGGTGGCCAGATGAAACTAGTTTTAGGGGCCAGTGCGAAACTAGGCTTTAGGGGCCAGTGCGAAACTAGGCTTTAGGGGCTAGACAAGGCTAGGCTTGAGGTGGCCAGATAAAAATGGGCTTGAAGGGCCAATGCGAAACTAGGATTGGGGCCTAGACAAAGGTAGGCTGGAGAGCTAGACAAAGTTAGGCTTTGGAGCTAGACAAAGGTAGGCTTGGGGTGGCCAGATAAACTTGGCTTCGGCCAGACAAAGCTGGGCTTGAGGTGGCCAGATAAAACTAGGCTTGAGGGGCCAGTGCGAAACTAGGCTTGGGCCAGACACAACTAGGCTTGAGGATATATGAATGAAGAGGACCATCAATTAGAGAAACATTAAAGAAGCAAAATTTTGAATTTTTCTCATTTTCTTCATTTTGAAATAGAAGGATTCGAAAATCGTTCATGAGAATGAAGAGGGTTTCGGTCCCAAAAGTGACAAGAATTTTTTTCATTTCATTAAAAAGAACTATGATGCATGATGATTAAAAAATGTTATGAATTTTTCTTTTTGAGCATTTAGATGATTTATGCATGCATGAATATGCTAACATAGTTTGATATGAGCATGAATATGTTAACATAATATGATATGTGCATGAATATGCTAATATGATATATGCATGAATATGTTGGCATGTATGTGACTTTCTTTTTCTTTTTTGAACCAAATACTACATAGAACCTAATTTTGCTAACACATGTTTTGATATTTTTTTGTTTGATAATTTTTTTCTTTTCATAAAAATGAATGATGTATGTATGATTAGATATGAATCTATGCATGAAGCATACCCTTGTGTATTTTTCACCTTTTACATTGTATCAAACTTATTTCAATTGATCCCCAATTTGTTGTTATTTTTAGATTTATGGAATCCTTTTGTTTTGATTTTTTTCTTTGAAAAATATTCTTTGGTCTAATCAGTTTATTGAGAAACTCTTTTCTGTATCATTGCTTTTTGAACACTATTTGAGTGACATACATGAAATTGACAAATCTCTTGGAAGGGATTAGATGAGGTAATTGACTAAGGAGTTATCCCAATTTTATAGTTAAGACTTCAGGACATGAGGTGTGTTTGGGTTTGTCCCAATTAATGATAAAAAAAGATGGAAACTTCAAAATTTGCCCCAATATGAGGGTATAGATTGGTCTCAGGGTGCAAAATGTGTTTTAGCTTGTCCTAGTTGTTGGTAGCATGAGAATGTTGAAAACGATGGGAGACTTCACATTAGTTGCCCCAATGTAAGCTTGACAATCAAAATCAATAATTGCCCAAATTTATCTAACATTGCACCTAAGATTTATTTGACTACCTCTGTTCACCACTTTTTTTTTCACTTTTCAACTCTTGTTTCTCTTTTCTTTTTTGCATAACTAATTTTTTTGTCTTTCCAAACTTTTTTTATTTTTTTATTAGTGAATTACAAGTCTAATGAAATAGATGCAAACATTATGTTAACTTCAGTGGGAAGGTGACTCTTGGTAATTAGAAAGAAATTTTAAGTTTTTATAGGCTCAAAATGGATAACAAAGGAAGATCATTTTTTTTCTTGATAAAGAAACATGGCCACACATAATTTCAACTCATGAATTGTTTTACTTTCAAAAGCTTTAATCCAAAGGGGAAAAAATCAATCACATTAGAGGTTGTCCTTTGTTTGCCCTTACTTTGTTTGGTATTATTTTCTATTTCTTTTGTTGTCTTTATTTTTGCCTAGACCGCCCTATTGGATTTTCAGTCTAGCAGACTTTTCTTCATTTTTTCTTTTCTTTTTTTGTGTTCAAAGACTTACTTCAATTTGAACTCATTCTAAGACACATGTCCCTTAATGATGACCTCCATGGAATACAATGGAGGAAAGGTGATAGGAAAAGAAATGAATTTGGGCAATTCCATGTACACAAATTATAGCAATGTTTCAAAAGTATGCCACTTTTCATAAAAAAAATTATGCATTTATTCAACTAACTGATTTGACCAAAGAATAATTTATTTTCTCCTCTTATTTTTTTTTCACCTTTCGCAAGATTTCATGAATTTATTAACAAAAAATTTGAAACAATTAGTTTTTAATTTATTATAATGAAACTTTTGTTTTAAAATGTGGTGTTGATGCATGTTATGTGTTATGCAAAGTGACACGAAAATGCAAGATGCTACAATTTGGAAACTACCTATACATATGCATGTGAGTGTATGTATGGTATGTACTATGCAAGGTGGCATGAAAAAACATTAGGATGAATATTATGCATTATACGACATGAATCCAGAGTGGATCCATGATATGTGTCAAGTGAATGTAAAAATGTTATTTACCTTAAAAACTATGTGCATGGTACCATGAATGAAGACAAGATGTGGATGTAATGCATGTATGCGCCTCGAAAGGCCATTATTTATACGTTGATACAAATATGACACAGTTAAAAATTAACTATTTAATTTTATAAAAATGAAAAGATTAAAAAAAATAAAGAAATAATGCACGCTCCCTTTATGTCCTTGTCCTAGAAGGTGTAGAGAAAATCTATTTTCTAGGTCATATGATTCTTCCAAGGATAACTCTAAATTATCTCATAGACCTCTAGAGTTGAAGTCAACCTCAGGACATAATCCACAACGATAGGCGACCTAACAGATGTGGCATGTCAAAAGGAAGCAAACTCTAGATGAAGTCTTCCCAATAATCAAGTAGATATGAGATCTAGCATAACAATCGTTGGACCTCCACTCCTTATGGCTAACTCAGGTCCGGGTATAGGACCCCAATATTAAAATGAATGCACTAGCCTACCATGTGTAGTGTGTGAAGGGAGCAACCTAAGACTACCCAAATTCACACCTGCAAAATAACCAGAAAATTCCTAGACATATATAACAATTGTCTTCTACTCTAGGTTCAATAATTTTAACAATATAATCATATGAGGACATCAAAGCAAGTAAAGATGACATCAAGACAAACAAAGATAGATAAATATACATAAAATAGAACAAAAGACAAGGGGAAAACAAGTATATTAAAACAACATACCTTTTGCACATTCAACTAATAGGATTGGCTCTCAAACATGTCCCTAGTGGAGTCACCATCTGTCACAACCGAGATTGCGACGGGACGACAAAAATAATTTAAAAAAAACATAGGAATCGCCACCATAATTTATTATGGAAAACTATAGAAAAACCTTAAAAGAATGGTCTTCGAAACCAAATTTGGATTCGGGAGTCGGTTACGTGTGGGAAAGGTATTAGCACCCCACAACGCCCATCTTAAGACAGTTCCCTTTTTAATTAAGTGTGCAAGATAGAATTTGATGTTTAAAATATGTGTTGTTCCCCACAAAATCAAGCAAAATAGAAAAACACATACAAAAATAATAAAGATTAAAAATAAATTATTTTTTTTTATTTTTTGGGCCTGACGAGGATTGAACCAGTGGCTAAATCAAAAGGCTCTAAAATAAGATTCTTCAAATTGATGTGTTGTAAAACATGTTTCATATGCTCTTCTTTTTGGCATATGCGTTCTTTTTATTGCTTATTATCTTACATAAGTTGTGCCATCTTTTCTTCAAATGTCTTATCCTTAGCTTTCAATTCACCACCTCTACCCCTTGATGTCATCTACAAGTGAAATTATTGCATATATAACATTTGATAGAGGTATGAAATTAGAACAATCAATTTTCAACCAAAAAAATGAGTTAATTATGATAAAAAGACTCAAACTTGATTGTATTTTCTACAATAAAATGTGTTGGTTATCTTGCCTCTCATCACTGCAATTAAAATCAAAGTCATATTGATGTAAACCATTATTAACATGAGATATACAATCAATTATAATGCATCAATTACCGAAGTGGTATATGTGTCATCAAAATCATTATCATTATCAATGTCACTCTCACTTCCACTTGAAATATAATCCACCTCATATTCTTCATCCATGTTTGTATCATTTAGTAAGTTTATTGTTATTTCTTCGCCCTCATTATCAACATCAACAAGAGAATCATGAATGAAGTCTGAATCAACATGTAGCACTACTTAAAGTTGTAGAAGCTCATTCTACTACAAGCTTTTGTCTTAATTACTCCTAACCAACCTTAGTGTCCCTCGAGATATTTGGTGTAATAAACTTGTTCTGCTTGTTGTGCAAATATAAATGGATCATATGCTTTATTATATCTTTGTGACTGCTTTACTTGAATGATTCCATACTTATTATCTACTTTGGTTCCTATATTAGGAGTATTATCAAACCATTCACATTAACTAAATTCATGTTGGCAAGTGAGTAAACTCCAATTGAATAATATTAGACAATACTCCATAGAAATATGACTATAATTGACCATTACTTCCTCATACATAAATACCATATTTAGAGTAATTCATGCCTTCACTCCAATGAATAGAGTGGAATTTGTATCCATTGATAACATAGACAGGCCATGAATCAACTTTTTGCTTTGGACCCCATGCCAAACTAACCAATAATGGATCTTGAATATCATTTTCTAGATTAAGAACCTACATAAGAGAATATATATTATACTATATGAGTCTGAAAATAAAACTTGTACAAGTGGTAAATTAAAAACGTACATATTGTTTGAACCATGTAGTAAAATGGGATGAAATGTCTTTATCAATTTGAGCATCAAAAGCAGTACGACTAAAATCTCGTAAGTATTCAACATAAATACTACAAAGAAAGAACCAATTACTCAAACCACACAAACTAACATAACTAACATACATGTAAAAGGAGTAAACATCATCTTACTCAAGGTACGGTTGAACCTCATCACAATTTTGAAGAGTATACAATTGGGCAACATCAAAGTCTCTTTGGTTTATATTCTATGTGATGGATTTTCCAATTGCTCTTCCTAGGTAATAGAAAATTGAAATAGGAGGAGTAAATGAAGAACATTCACCTACTTCAAGGTTACGATGGATCCTAGTCCTGCTCATTTCAACATGATTAGGATAATAAAATGAGGCAAATGTTGATGTTTCCTCCACTAAGTAAGCTTCACAAATAGAGCCCTCCACTCTAGCTTTATTTTTTACTTTCTTTTTTAAGGAGTGTAAGAACCTAAGAAATAATATAATATTGCATCATTTAAAATATTGAAGAAATAAATAATAAACGGTGTAAAAGTGAATAGTAATTTTATACCTCTCAAAAGGATAAATCCACCAGTATTGGACTGGACCACCAAATTTTGCCTCATAAGGTAGATGAATTGGAAGATGTTCCATGGAATCAAAGAAGCTTGGTGGAAATATTTATTCCATTTTACACAATAACATAAGTATATTTCTTCCATTACTTTTATGTATTCAACATTTAGTGTAGTGGAACTTAATTCTCTAAAGAAAAGGCTCAGTTTAATGAGAAATTTCCAAATTGATTTTGGCAATGAATCAAATGCAATTGGAAGCAATCGTTGCATGAAACACGACGGTCATGACTTTTCATCCCATGTAAATTGGAAGCATATCCATCTAGAAGAGTAAGTTCTTTAACCCCCTTACAAATAGATACTCTTTGGGATTTGTTGAATGTATATGCTGCCTTTGGTTTGATAAGTTTGCCATCACCAATGTCTTTCAATTCTAACTTTTTTTTATTGCATATTTCTGCTACATCCAATCGACCCTTATTTGTATCTTTAGTTTTCCTTTGATATCCATCACAATGTCAAACATATTCATGAACACATTTCTCTTTGTGTGCATAACATCAATATTATGACGTAAAAATTGGGTTTTCCAATATAGCAACCTCCAAATATTCTATGTTAGTTTTGACTTGAATGAGGTTGAACACGTCGTGATATATTTAACTAACAAAAAAATTAAGTAAAACATAATAAAGTGCTATTAGAGATTGCCTTAACTTCAACTTTTACACATTCTTATCTCTCAAACATTCATAAAGAAATATTTACAGAATGCCCTAGATGTGGTAAACATTCTTTTGAGTCAAAACTAAATCATTCTAAGACATGTATGTATTAATAGAAATAAGTGTTCTAAAACATAATAAGCCATATGACCAAAAGAAAACCAAGAAAATGAGTAGCATTGAAACTACATCACGTGAAAGTGAATAGCATCAAAACCAACCCACACCGCTACACTACTACACCACTCGAGTAAGAACGAAACACTTGCATGTACCACATGATTGAAGAAAACAATCTGCACCTCTAGAAGTCTAATAACAAGAAAGAATGGAAGCAAAAGCAAGTGGGCCCTTCGGACTCTAACAAATACCCAACATGTGCTATTAAAACATAAAGAGGACAAAGCTTTCTCGCACCAACTTAAAGCATGATCTCATGATCTCATTCTATTACACCACGTCACCATGGAAAGATTCAAAGCACCTATTGCACCAAACCTCAAGAAATAAGGTTGACCCAAGGAAAATGATTTGAGCAAATGAGAGAAGGAAATAATTAAACTTATATGTGGTTTGACTTTTCTTCCAACAAAAAGTCCTGGTGCCCACCTCATACAAGTCCCATCACTTCTACAAAAATTTTAACCCTTAAATGCATGATCCACAATTTGGAAGACGCATTGCACTGTAACATACACACAATCACGGTTTCTTATGCCCAAAATTTTATTCCATAAAGTGCTGAATAATTGATTAAACGATGTATAGTATTTGTGAATAAACAAACGAAAGCAAATGCTGCACCCCATTCCTATTACTAACGCTACACCACAAACGAAAGACGTTAAGCATAACAAGGTTTTGAAGGACCCCAAAGCATAAAAAAAAACTTACATCCATCCTAAAACATGCACCTATTTAATGTGAAACAACACCCATTTAATGTGAAACAACCCCCAACTAGTTCACGCACCACAAACATGTATAAACAGGAAGTTATGCAGTCCAAAGGCAATCCACAAAGCACTAAAACAAGTGGTATAAAAAGCTAGAAAGAATCAATAAGATAAAATGCTAAGTCAATAACTTACTTGTGTTCCAGGTTCACAACTCCTGAACGTTGTCTCTACTTCTATTTTCTCCCAAGTCTCACATCTGTTGCAGATGCACACATTAATAAGTTAACCCACCAAAGAATGGTACATTTATTTTTCAAACTAACTTTCTAGATTTTATAATTATCCCATGAGAATAAGACTAACAAGAGTGGAAGAAGGAATTGTGGACAAGACCACTTCAAGGCATGTTAGGTGTGTAGCAATGTGTGACAAAAGAGGGGTCATTTATGATTCCTGCATGGAATTTAACTGATATTTCAGGAAATGAAAATTTGGCATCCAACTAGCTTGATATCTAACATTGTATGAATATCTATTTTCCTTCTACTTGTTTCTTATGATAAATGGGTATTACATTACATTTCCCTTTTTATTATTCAAAAATCAAATGGGAATTGTTTACTGAGCATCAATGAATGATACTGAGAATCAGTGAACTGTCACTTGTCTAGCCCATGCAAACCAAAATATTTACTAAATTCAAAACTAGTGAGAATCAATTCAAAACTTAAGTAAATGTCACTTGTTTACATGCTATTTGTTTGAATCTAATACACATCTCATGTAATCAGATCATATATTATTCAACTTTCCCCCTCATTTCCTCCTTTTCAATTGGCAAAATTTAAACATGAAAAATGTGATAATAAAGTAGAAAGTTAGAATATTATTAGTGATAATGCATAAACTTATGCTTGTTTTTTACTCAAACTCTAATATCATATCTTTAGATTTCACCATTGCAATACCCATCTCCTTGTACTCTTTTATCAATGCTGGAACAGTAATGTTGTTGGTAGCTGCTATGGTTTCACTTTCCTCAACAATTTAGAAGCATTAAGCATTCTTGCTTTGAGAGGTAAAAGCAGTCATGTTTCCAATTCATCCACTAACCTACAAGTAAGTAAAGAAACTAATGTAAGGTACTATATAACAAACAATTCTCTTTTCAATTTCTTAGAGTTTTTCTAACACATACCGATAGAATCCAATAAAACAGTAAAAGGAATTTGAAAGATAAAATTCAATGTATTATTTCAATATTCTCAAAACAGAGAGGTTTAGTAACACTCTCGTCCCATCCCAAACCAACCTATCCTTTGGTTTCCCCTTTCAAAAAACCAGCCCCCCTTCCTTTAGGACCTTCTCTCTCCTATACCCCATGATCCCTCTCCTTCCCTCCTCACAACCACGTAGACAATTCTGTTGCAACCGAATTAGTGAGTGTGTGTATGTGGACCCCAAGTAATGGGCTTCCATTTTTTCCTCTCGTATACCTTTTGAGCCTTCCTAATTTGCCCTTCTATTTCAATTTTTGTATCAACTTCTCCTCCCTTAAAATTCACCTTGTCCTCAAGGTGGAGTTCTGGAAAGGCTTCCATCATCTTGGACACGGATTCCCATGAATTTTCACATTCTGGCATATTCTTCCATTTCAGCAGTACTTCTAACAATTGATCATTTTCTCCACGCACTGCTAACACCTTTTCTGGTTGGACTTGTAACTCCAATTCATCAATCACATATTCTGGTAAAGGTTGGACAACAACATCAGCTTTAAGAGTGGACTTCAATAAAGATACTTGAAAAATAGGGTGTACCCTACTATAATTCGGTAATTTCAACTTATAAGCCACTTCTCCCACCTTTTCAACAATTTCATATGGACTATAAAACCTTGGGCTAAGTTTCTTATTAATTATCTTAGCCAATTTCTTCAACTTATAAGGTTGTATCCTCAAATAAACCACATCTCCAATCTTATACTCCATCATTCTTCTCTTTTTGTCAACCTGTTGCTTCATCCTATTTTGGGCCTGCACCAGGTGCTCTCTCATCATGTCTAGCATTTCATTTCTCTCCTTCATCATGAATGAGACTTCATCTAGGGTTGTTGTTGCCATATCTCCTTTAATCATTGGAGGAGGATCTCGATCATACATGGCTTTGAAAGGTGTCATCTTCGTATCCACATGATAGTTGGTGTTATACCAATATTCAGCCCAACTAAGCCATTTATGCCACTACCGGGTTTAGTACTTGTCATACATCTCAAATACGTCTCTAAGCCTCGATTTACTACTTCCGTCTGCCCATATGTCTATGGGTGATAAGCATAACTGAATTTTAACTTAGTTCCAGCCATCTTAAATAACTCTGTCCAGAAGGAACTCATAAATATCTTGTCCTTGTCAGAAATTATGGATTCCGAAAATCCATACAATTTCACCACCTTTTTCAAGAATAACTCAACAACATCTTTGGCATTATAAGGGTGTGCCAAAGCAATAAAATGAGCATATTTCGTGAGCCTATCCACCACTACCAAGATAGTGTCCATCCCTTCTGATTTGGGCAACTCCCCAATGATGTCCATAGAGACATCTGTCCAAATTTGTTTAGGGATAGGCAAAGGTTGTAACAACCCTCCAAGACTCAGTGTTTGATATTTATTTCTCTAGCATACCTCACATTTCTGCACATACCCTGATGAGTGCGTATTTTTGCCCTCATTCAGTATTTAATTCTGGGTAATTAATTGAATTTATGTGCTTAAAGAGTGATTTAATTGATAATTCTGATAATTAAGCTATTTGAGCGTGTGTGATAAAAA
>Ga0214542_1001407_pt1 | contig 49221 bp, 24 predicted proteins | sample CNSS1metaG_FD_160096 | JGI IMG/M metagenome (GOLD analysis project Ga0214542, IMG submission 160096) | Root nodule microbial communities from cowpea collected in UCLA plant growth center, Los Angeles, California, USA - CNSS1 | ecosystem: Host-associated > Plants > Roots > Nodule | place: USA... | reverse complement strand
TTTTATTATAAAAATATATATATATATATATATATATATATATATATTAATTATTAGTATAGATAGAACAATCTTTTACAATCAAGAGGAGTGAATTTGTTTCGCATATATTTTTTTTTGTTCTTTTCACTTTAAATAAATTTTTTAAAAGATCTTTAATTAATATGATATATACAATAATACATAGTTTTGAATATTTACACTTGACAAGATAAAAAAAATATGATTAAAGAAAAGCATAAAATACACTTTACAATATGTTGTATGAAGTAAATAACAATGTATCTTAAAAGTTTATATTCATATTTGAACTAATCAAATAACTAAAACCATATTATTTCAACTAATCAAATATAAACATTAATTTTATTAACTGAAAGTTTATTTTTTATTTCAAATATTAATTATTACATCATTTTTATTTAAATAAATGTAGTATGTGCTCAATTTATTTGTTTCTAAATTGACTTATTACATCAGTTATCTAACATGATAAATATTTTATATTACATTATATCGATGAGTTGACAACCGATAAATACATAATTCAAAATATAAATCTGTCACGACGTTCTTTTTATATTTTTTACATTGGTTTTGCTTTAACTGATCTAAAATTTCGTCGTAAAATCTTCTATATTTGTATCGATGATATTGAAAAATATTATTTATATAAATATATTTTTCAATTTTAAATTACTCATTTATATCATATTCATATTAAATTATACTTTTATAGATATATAATTATTATTATAAATAACTAATCGCAACTTAACATGCAATATTATTAGGATCTTTATATTTAAAATATTATATATTTTAATTCGTAATAACTTTATAACAATAACTTTTTCAAAAATTGTCTAAACAAATTAAAATTTTAAAAACGACAATAACTTATATACATAGTAATATATTAGACATGGAATTTGAAACAGATATTTCAAAATTCAAAATTTCAGGATTCTCCCAAGATAAACGAGGTCCACTACTTTAATACCCAAACTTGATCAAAATCACGCCTTTGACAAAAAATAAAAAATAAAAATTCTGTCCAGGTTCATTGCATGCCATTTCCCTTCTCTAAAACAAAAGTCTTTCAATCACTCTTATCTGAACCTCTGAAGTTACTGAATTATTCCAAAGAGGAAGAAAAAAAACCATCTGGATAATTTCTAAAAGTTAATTAATTTATAATTTATTGTATATTAAATTCTTTAATGATAGTCAATCAGTATCAATGTCATAATAATGTTTTGAATAAGTATTCTATAAGATTCTTAAATGAAAATTACCACATAGGTTACTTGATTAACAAATATGACAGTTAAATTTTTCAAAAGAAAATCACAGTGGATATCTCTTTAGGAGAATCAAATGAAATTTGTGTGAAAAAAAATCTCAGTAGTTTGTAGCGTGCTTCTTCCAAATAAAGAATAGTAAGACGCACTTCAAAGATTCCACCAATTTGGGACTTGAGAGAGTACCATTGCTCCACTCCCTCCTCGCCACCATCGCCGCCACCATCGCCGCCACCATGGTTTTCTCGGAGTTCCGACCGCTCGACGAGAAGACCCTCGTCGAATACATAAAGTCCGTTCCTGCTCTCTCCTCCAGACTCGCCAACAGTTTTGATGATTTATCAGTTAAAGAAGTCGGAGATGGCAATCTTAACTTCGTCTACATTGTTTCCAACTCCCAAGGTTCTCTTGTCATCAAACAGGTAACAGACACTTTCACGATCCAAAACCCAAAGGCCCTATGCTCCAAGAAATCATGGGCAATAGCCAATTTCGTTTCTTTTTGTCTCACTGTCTCAAAGCTCAAACCTCTGTCTTTGGGGTTTTGAATTGTTTCAAAGCTCAAAATTGTGTCTTTGGGGTTTTGAATTTGTTATAGGCTCTGCCGTACGTTCGTTGCATTGGGGAATCGTGGCCCATGACAAAGGAGAGGGCTTATTTTGAGACGCTGGCACTGAAAGAAGAGGGTCGTTTGAGCCCTGAACATGTCCCTGAAGTGTATCACTTTGATCGTACCATGTCTTTGATCGCCATCCGTTACTTGGAGCCCCCGCATATAATCCTCAGAAAAGGGTTGATTGCAGGAATTGAATACCCTCTTTTAGCTGAGCATATGGCTGATTTCATGGCAAGGACACTCTTCTTCACGTCTCTGCTTTTCCGTTCCACTACTGAGCACAAACGAGACGGTATAACCTAACTCTTGCCACTTTTTTGAGAAGCTAGACAAGGGAATTTCTAAAAATGTTAGGCTTTATAAACTGATTTAACTTTAAAATGTCAGGATGTATAAATTGATTTTAACTTATGCTAGAACTTTGACTCATTTTGCCTCTCTTAATTCGTTTTAGGTAATCTATTGCATGATCTCGATAACTGTTTCCATTTTAAGGTTTAGTCCCTGATTGAGAAAAGTACTATTTCTATTTATACAGTTTTTTGTGACAGCTTATATCTGTCAGATTATTTTATGGTTGTACCCACCAAAATGACCAAAAGCTAACTTTTATACTCGTATAGGGATCTATCCTATACTGTTTTCTAATTTAGGAACTAAAACATTAAATAAAGACGTCACGGACAGAGTAAATAGTTCAACATTCATTTTATTTTCTTGTAATCAGTGTATCATTGTGAAATTTATGTATATTTACTCTGAACGATATCCTCTTTTTGTGACTACAAGGAAGGTCTTACACATAATTATCTACGGGTGTTACCATTAATTTGAATTCATATTTGCTTCGTGCAGTTGCCGAATTTTGTGGCAATGTGGAGCTATGCAGGCTTACTGAGCAGGTCGTTTTCTCTGACCCTTATAAAATTTCTGAATATAATCGTTGGACTACGCCCTATCTTGACCGTGATGCTGAGGCTGTCCGGGAAGACAACCTGCTGAAGCTTGAAGTTGCTGAGCTGAAATCTATGTATTGTGATACACTTTTTGTACCCAGTATATTAAGTAATTTTGTTGTTACATTTTTGTTATAAGAATAATAATTTATGTTTCTATAGGTTCATCGAGAGGGCCCAGGCACTAATACATGGTGATCTACACACTGGTTCTGTGATGGTTACTCGTGAATCAACTCAAGTTATTGATCCAGAATTTGCATTTTATGGACCAATGGGTTTTGATGTTGGAGCATTCTTGGGAAACTTGATTTTGGCCTTCTTTGCTCAAGATGGGCATGCTGATGAAGCAAATGATCGAAAAGTAAGTCCTCTTTTTCCATGTCTTCTGTGATCCTTACTTATCCTCTTCTTTATATGCTATAGTTGTTATTTAGTCACATATTTATTGTTATTGTCCAAAATCAAAGTAAAACTTAGACTCTTTATTTTTTAGTTGTACTTTTTATTTCACAATGGTAGTTTTGTTTCATGACAGAGGCTTGTTTATTTCAAGAGTTCTACATATTTTTAGACATATCATGGCATTTGCACCAGCTATTTCTGATTTTTGCTGTCTCTGCTTATTTGTAGTTCTTAATTTACTGTATTGTTCTCTTGTTTTGTCTGTGAGGTGCCAATGACTGGCTCCTTGTTATATCCTAAGAGAAGGATTCCAGTGTACTTGTTGATGAGTAATCAGAAATATACCATGTGCTTGTTTTAGTCCAACACTACTAATAAGTGAAGACTTGGTTTTTGGATAGAATTGTTTCATGTTTGTGTTCAGCACATGGTCTTACACTTAGTACTTTTTAGGAGTTCCTTTCTCTCTTTCTGTTCTGACTTTGTTGAAGATTTCTTATCCTCGGACCTTGTACTTCTATTGGTGTGTTTGGATTTCCTTTCAAGAGCACGAAATGGACATTCAAATTCATGATACCATGCCCATGGATTGACTTGAACATGCTTGGAATTTGTGCTAATTATAAATCAAGCACTCATTACATCGTTCTTTTATTAAAAACAAAGTCGAAGATTTGGTTGGCACTGCATCTATTGTTAGCTGGAAGTAGCCTTGTTTTGTTTATCAACCGTTGTGTCTTCACCTCATTTAGGTGGCCTTTTCTATTCACTGGAGTTACTGTATCACGATGCAGGTTGCTTAAGATAATGTGCTTTGGCATTTAAACTGTAATCCTACATAATTGTCTAAGACCATTGATTGTAGCGGAGAATGAGTGTTATTTATTTCTGATGTAAAATTCTATGTTGCGCGCAGGCCTATAAGGAGTGGATTCTGAAGACAATCGAAGACACTTGGAACCTTTTCCATCAGAAATTCACCTCACTTTGGGATGAGCACAGAAATGGTGCTGGTGAAGCGTATCTTCCAGCAATCTATAACAATCCCGAGGTTCAACTCCTTGTACAGAAGAAATACATGACAAATTTGTTTCACGATAGTCTTGGATTTGGTGCTGCTAAAATGATACGGTGAGACTTTTTCTCTGTAATTTGTTTTCCTCTTTTAACAAGAGGTAAAGATAATGTGAGATTGCAGAAGAGAATGATATATAATATGTGTATCTAATTATGATTTTTTGGATTTTTTGGTTTATGTTAACTATGCTATGTAGTGATTCTTGATCATATAATTAATAACTTGATTGACAGGAGAATTGTTGGTGTGGCGCATATCGAGGATTTGGAATCCATTGCTGATGTTGCCAAAAGGGCAACTTGTGAACGCCGAGCTCTTGACTTCGCTAAGATGCTTCTCAAAGAAAGAAGAAAATTGGAAGGCATTGCGCAAATTATTTCAGCAATTCGGCAATACTAACATCAGCTTTTGCTATATCAATACTTCTTTACTGAATCATGTTTTCCAACATGATGTCTTTTAGTTGTGTTGTGTGTAACACTATCTACATGTTTCCGAATCCAACCAAAAACATCATCATGTACGAAAAATTATTTTTAGGAGAGGTTTGGTCAGTGATTGATTTTTTTTTTCTTCTATTTCATGAGAAAACAGTATATTAAAACAAATAAATAAAAAAGATATTCCTCTGATTCTTATTTGAATTTTGAATTATTTTTGAAAATAGAGAATAAAGAAAATAATATATTCTCCTCGCGCAGTTGTGAAGTTTGACCGTACATTTTGAAAGGTCAAAATAATATATTCTATTCTATTTCGTTTTTTAGTTTTGATAAATATTTAAATAAATGAATCTTTTTTTTTACTATTTAACTATATACTTATCTAAAAAAAAAGTTTAAAAATAAAAATAACTATCTAAAAAAAAGTTTAAGAATAGAAATAATTTATCAAGATGTAATAAAAGATTGAGACATAGTAATTATTTAAAAGAAAAATATATGATAATAGATTAAATGGTTATAAAAAGTACATGCTATATAATTTTTTCTTTTATATTTATAAAATAATAAATATATAAAAAAAATTAATGTTGATGAAAAATATTATTTATTAAACTTATATTTTAATATTAATGAACAAATATGTATGAGCAGAATATAAAACATAAGTTTGTGTCTAACTTTCTATTTTGTTATTTATAAGTAGAAGAAAACATGTGAGAATGAGAATATGTAAAAAACAAAAATAAAAAAAAACATAAAAAGTATTTCAATAAAATTGTTTACTTTTTATTGCATTTGAGATAAATGTGCAAAAGTAAGAATAAAAGAGAAATAAAGGTAAATGTAGAGATAAAGGGAGTGAGATTTGCATATACTTCAATTACCTCTCTTGTGATATCACGGGCACACCATATTGTTCTATAATTGATTACGTCCCTTTGTATTATAACGAAAATCGTCTAACCCCACACAATTTCTCTAAATATTTTCAAACACACTAAGTTCATATAATACACAATATTTATATATTTATATATGTTTGATCGATTAGTAATATATATTTTTATATTCTAAAGATATATCATTAAAATAATACTAAAAATTATTTAAATTTTGATATTTAGTGAATATTATTTAATTTTTATTTTAAATATAATTTTATTATTATTATTTATAATGATTTTTATTTATGTTTATTTTAGTTATAATTTATGTTTTTGAAAATTATCCCTATATTAAAACATTATATATATATATATATATATATATATATTACACTTTTTTCATTATTTATATTTTTTTTTACTCTTTCAAATGAAAGTACTCATTAGGTTTAGGAATAAAGCCTGATTGAAAATGTACTGTGGAATGTAAATTTACTTGGGTAGACTGGAAACAGGAAAGTCTCCCCTTAATGGTCTTGGTCTTGGAAAGTACAAATGTCCAATACAGAAAAAAATTTGTTTTGCAAAATTCAACAATATATTATCTATTCTACCTAAAATACTTCTTCTTAAATGCATCATATCAATGAAATATGTATTTTTTTTTTCATTTCTTTATTTTAATATAAGTAATCACATTGTACGTTCTTTTTTTTTTCTTCTCTTCTCCCATTATAACTCAATTTATTTCACTTTCTTATTTTACTTATCTTTTTAAGGAAAATGTGTTTTCCAACAGGACAAATATATGATAAAAAGAAATTTAATTATAAACCACTGAATAAATTAAAAATGAGTCTCGGAGACATTGATTTTAAAATATAATTTTAATTAAAAATTGTACATTAGTGAGACTTTTGGTTTCTGTTGAAGAATCAAAGTGTGGTTGAAAAGCATGGTTATAGTGCTTTATGTGCAGAAAAGAGAAGGTGCTGGTCGATCACGACATTGACTTCGTTTTAAATGTATGTTTGTTTCCTTAAGCACATTCTAAATCCTCTCCTTTCCTGGTAATTGCAGTGCCGTATCGGATATGATCTAGACCATTCTAATGAGAAGCGTCAAAAACAGAAAACATCTATCACAAAATAGTTGAAAATGCTGAAATATAAATTTGCATAAATAAAAGTTATTTCTCCTTATATGTCTTGGAGAATACAAGTTAAATGAAGATTTATGGTCAACATTAGAAGGAGTATAGTCCATGATAAGGGGCAACCCGAGATTTGTATAAGAAACTTTATTGTGCTATTATTAGTTAGTTAGACGAAGGATGAACAATTACTTATTTTAATAAAAAATAAGTTATGAGTGTTATTATTTTCTAGATATGTGAAAAGTATTTTTTTATAAGTTATTGTTATTCTAATTATTAAACATTAGGAAATTTTAAAGTTTGAGTATGTAAGACCCATTCTTTTATTTAAAAGTGTTAAGTGTGATTTTACGAGAGCACCTAGAGTTAGTTTATTGTTTTTTCAAGATCCTTTTTAGCTGCTCACATATTTTTATTATGCATCCTAAAATTAAAATATCTCACTCATTTTTTTCCCGGTTTGAAATATGAGTTGTGCCAGGACAGTTACGAAACTCTCATCTCAACTAGTGGAACTTTTTTTCACCATGTAAGTTGAGTTTAAACTCCCGTTTTTCTCCCTCTCCATTTCAGTTGCTTCGGTTTTATTCTGTGTTCCTCTTTAGAGCCTTATTCTTATTCTTGTGTGCATGTTTTTCAACTCTCTAATCTGTCTTTGGAGTTGTGGTGTTGTTACTATTAGAGCTCTCTTCTAGCAAATCGTTTTCCTAGTGTCGAGGTAAGGGAAGTTAGGACTTTAAAACTTTTTAAGTGTCTTGTATGTTTTTGGTTTTGAATCGTGTGCAAAATGTTGGTTTAATGTTCGTGGTTGTGTTTTTTTTATTAATTTTGTTTGGGATTTTTGGTTTTTGCATGTTGAAAATCTGATATTCTAGCTTAAACGAGAATAGCAGAATTTCATTTTACTCTCTGTTCGAATTTTAATTTAAGCGAGACTCATCTATGCTAACATTATAATTTCTAACTTAAACGAGACCACCCATGTCAACTAAAACAAGGTTAAAAGCAAGTGAGTTTAAGCTTTTCTCCATTTAAATGACATATTTTGCTCAATTGAGAATTTTCTCATTTGAAGTGACAGCGTATTTGATTGAGCAAAAATAAAACAGAAAATCAACTTTCCTCTTATACATTTAAACTTTTAATTAAGAATTTTGCATCTTCAGAAAACGAAACTCAAACATAGAGGTTTGGCGACGTCTTTCCATATTAGAAAATCAATCTGGTGTAAGATAAATAATATATATATATATATATATATATATATATATATATCATCTTAAAAATCATTAATAAAAATATAGAATAGCTGATAATGATTTATATCTTCTAAATGTTTATTCTCTTCAGAATCAATCACAACATCGATTCCAATATAACTTACAACTGATGAACATTTACAAGTAATACAAACCTAGCGACACAGTCGCTTATTTTTTGAAGGAACAAGTTCTTAACCGTTGACCTAGCTAGGGTAGATTCCCATACTTATCCTTGTACTCTTTCCAAAGCTGATCCACCGATTCTCCCAATAGATCAACAAAGAATTGATCATTATAAGCAGTTCTCATCTTCTGATTCAGTTGTGCCACAAACCCACTTCTCAGACTCTCACAATAGTCAAGAAAATGAGCAGTAACATCATAACCCTGGTCCCATTTTGTTCCTTCCCCTGCTTTTCTCCAGTGGCTAGGTGCATAGTTTGCCTTCAGCCTTACATAATCTGCAATTCCTTCAATTAATCCACTAGGACCCTCACCATTCCCATTCCACTGCCAAACATGAACCATTTCATGATATAACACCCCCGTGATTTCTATTCTCACATCCCCACTATACCCATTAACGTACCTTGCACTCACGTGAATCTCATTGTTGATGGTATATGCAGCCCCGTCGATGTCATCCACGAATAAGCTCACCTTCTCCACGTTTTTTCTATCAGCAGGGGCGTTTTGCTGGAAGATCCCCCATATGAATTGGGTGGCTGAGTCCAGTGTCTGCTTCGCGTATTCTTCTCCTATCTCGTCACGGAAACGCACGCCACCGGGGGTTGAGAGGGCGTTGTTAGTGAAACTGTATTCCACTGCTTCTGTTCTTCCTTGCATTGCAGCAGCTACGAACACTAAGAACCAAAGCACATGCATCATCGTCATGGTTGCTTTGCTTTTACAGAGACTTTGTGGTCTGGTTGTTGCAGAAGCATAGTGTTGGATGATTTATATAATGAAAAACATAGGAAAAAGTGGTCGCTCCACGCCATTCACGTTGTTTTTAATGTTTGTTTTTTTCGCTCACAGCATTTTGAATGATCCAGGTAACATGGGTTTTTCTTGAATTTTGATTGTATGCTGATTTTTTTTTCTGTTATTTTCAAAATACATCGATATCATTAATTTTAAAATTTTAAAATATATTAAAATTATTTTTAAAATATTAAAACTATGTTTTTTTAATATTTAACGGAGAATAACATAAAAAAAACTCAACAAAAAAAATAGACTCGGTTTTGTATCATTTGACGTAGTCCAATAATTACAGTAAGAAGGAGCATGGAGAAGACATAGTCTACAGGTTACTTTTTCTTTTTCTGCAATGTAAATAGTCTTTCCACAATAAATGTTGGTAGGAGGAAGTTTCATATGCATCATTGGATGTCTAATTGTGGATAGAAGAAATAGATAAGATACGTACAGTTTTGTTTAATCAATTGCATTGAAAATAAATTGCAATGCAAGAATAGTTTAATTGAGAAATAAAAGATAACTTTTTAAGAAAAGTAATAATAATAATTATATAAAACGCATTTGAATAAAATAATGCTTCAAAAAACATATAAAAGTTGTGAAAAAAAAGGAAAGCGATAAAAAGTTTCATAAAAATTTATTTTTGTAAATCTGAAATTATAGTTATATAATAATATATATATTTTTAACTTAAAATCACAATTTTGTTAAACTAAAACTTATATATTTTTTTATTTTACGTATATTAACTACTTTATCAAACACTGCTAGTCTTTGTAAGTTGATTTATCTGTTCAAATTTATAAGTTAAAAACTTATCAACTAATAAGTATGAACTAGTTTTACCAAATAGACCCTCTTCTAGTTAAATATTTCTCTCTAATTATTTGATATATGATAATTTTAGATGCCATTTGGAATCATAGGAGTGCTATTTTGGAGTGTTTGTGCGCCATTTGGCACAGTGACTTGTGCTCAGAAAACATCCATTTCATTTGGTATAAATAGTCAAAATAAACATAAATAGATAAAAATCTTATCATAAGGTTGATTTTGTGACAAGATCTTATCATAAAATATATAAGAAATCTTCACTCCATTCTATTGTAAGTTGACCATTCCTCACACTCAAGAATGGGGATTCATACAAGTCAGGTCAAGTTTTTTCTGCAATAAATTATTTGAAAATTTCAATGCACAATAATAATTTTCTGTTTATCAAATAAAAAAATATTATTTACAAAATAAACATATCTTAAACTCTTCCAAAATTTGATGACATATTTATTAACTAGGCCGGCATGCCTCACGGTGACCTAGAGGTATTAGGATTTATATAGTTTGCTTTATAATTAGGTTTTTGTTTGACTGTTTATTTTATTAAATAACTATATCTCTCCACATTAAATAACTGTTTTTTTATACAAGTATTACACAACTTTTAGGATTAAGTGTATATAAAAAAATGAACAAATTCTTGATTTGATTCTTGAAAGATAGAGATGAATGATAGGCACTGAATAATTTTTTCTTTTAATGCAAATGAGTCCCAATTTGATAACTATGGGTAAATCCATAGTTATATTTGTCCATATTAGTGGTTGTCTTTAATAGACTTCTAGTCACCATTTATACACTTTGTTAGAACTTCTGCCAACCTCGAAAGCACATCAAAACTAAATATAGTGTAATATAATCTGTACAATCTTATTTTAAGAAAAGAAAAAAAATCCAACGATTATAGCTAAGCTTACTCCACCTTTTTTCTGCGTAAATATTATTTTATTTAATTTTATAATTTCTTGGATTGAATCAATTAAGCCTGGTGGAATAAAGATTCAACAACACAAAATATTACCTCCTTACAACATGTCAACATGTGAACGATTTTTCTCTATCATTTCTTTGACATATGGTTCAATACGTAATTAATAGCAGAATCTTAGAGCTGGTACAATTTTATTGAACAACATAGTCATATACTCATTTATTCTTCAATTTGCAGCTAGTCCTCTCAGGCAATATTGCCATACTTGGCCTTATAATCTCGCCACAGCTGATCCACTGGTTTTCCCAGTAACTGAACAAAGTATTGATCACTGTAACCATTCCTCATCAACTTGTTCAACTGTGCCACAAACCCACCTTTGAGAGTATTACAATAGTCCAAAAAGCGAGCAGTAACATCATAACCCTGGTCCCATTTCTGACCTTGCCCCGCTTTCACCCAGTGACTGGGTGCATAGTTTGCCTTCAGCCTCACGAAGTCTGCTATGCCTTCAATCAACCCCCCAGGAGCACCACCATTCCCATTCCACTGCCAAACGTGGACCATTTCATGATACAGCACCCCTGAAACCTCTCTCTTCACATCCCCTTGGTAGTTTCCAACGTATCTTGCACTCAGATGGATCTGGTCGTTGCTCGTATACGCAACTCCATCCATGTCATCCACGAATAAACTTACCTTCTGCACGCTTTTTCTGTCCCCGGGGTTGTTCAGCTGAAGGACCCTCCATATGAATTGGGTGGCAGAGTCGAGCGTTCGCTTCGCGTAGTCTGCTCCTATTTTGTCACGGAAAGCTACTCCACCGGGAGTTGAGAGAGCCTTGTTAGTGACACTGTACTCAACTCCATGTGTTCGATGAAATGCGTGAAGGAATACCAAAAAGCAAAGAACATGTTTGATCATGGTTTCGCTTCGAGCCTTTTGCTTTCACCTGGTGAGTAAAGTTTATGGTTGATCACTGCACAAGGATTGAGTTTGGTGCTTGCTTTTTATAGAAAACAAAAACAAGAGTCCCTTACTTCCATGCTACTAATATTTTTATTGAATGCTTGGTTGTTGTTCCAGCATGGAACGTAACTTTGAATGTGTCTTCTTATGGTCAAGTCAACTTTTCTAGAATGGGCCAAACTTGTTAGTCAACAATATGCATCAATATGTGTCCTTTAATTTCTTGATTTTTCTTTTTAAATATTACTTTGTAAGAAAATAAAATTGTAATCTTATAAGATCAAACGGGAGTAGAAAATGGATGCAATAAATAATATAGATTTAATTCTTGGTTTTAGGAAAGCTGTGTTGTACGAATGAGACGTATTCCAACCGGAGAAGGTTGTGATAAGTTTTTAATAAAATAAAATAGTATGATAATTATGGAGTGACACACAAAACAGTCAGTTTATAATGTGTAATAAATATGTCCTAGGAGGATCAGTAATATTAAATTAATTTCATGGTAAGTAGTGCTAAATTCCAATTCTGGGTATATCAAACCTAACGTACTCCTTCAAGGATTTTATGCCTAGAGATACTTTTAAATTAATTTTATAAATACTAAAAATATATTTAAATCTTAGCATGGATTAAAATAATTTGACTTAAATATCCTGGTTCATTTAAAAAATATTTATGTTTTCTTTCATGTAAATTTTATAATATTTTTTTGTCCTTGTAAAATAAGAGATTTTTTTTAATCTATGTAAAACATTTTTTTTTTATTTTTATTTTTAAAAATTTGAAATCAATATTTTTAATATTTATTTTAAAATAGATAAAAATAAATTTATGTTATGAATCATACAAATTCTTTTTTGAGGTGTCAAATGTTAGTATTATATCACAAATACTAGTTGATGAAACTTAAAAAACAAAGGATAAAAAAGAAAACTCGTTTATTTTATGTGAATTAAAAGTATATTTAAAGTAAAAAGTTTTGATCAGAAACGAAATCACATTTACGGAACTGAGAAGCCAATGCTCCCCCTTTCCTAATCATTTTAGTTTTTAAAGATAATATGTATGTATAATTATAAATTATAAATTATTCTCATAATTTATACTAATGTAATAAGAGAAATCCAGTCAATGCTAAGTATACATAACATAAAATTAGATTAGAAAACTATCACGCTCTTTTCATTTCTCAATTAAATATTCCTAATATTGCATCTCTTTTTTCGGTTGAAAGTGCACTTATTTAACATTTCTACCAAATAATTAGGTCTACAGAAGATTACACAACACCAATGAGACTTGAGCTCAATCGCATAAAGCATTGACATCATTTTCAACTAACAATATGGGTCTTCATCCTTATATAGTGTTCTATTTTCTCATCTCTAGCCAATGTGAAATTTAGACTCACACACTTTGATTCCTACCAATATTTTTCTCAAGGGTGAGTCCCTTCAACCACATTGGTACACTCCCCTCCAGCGGAAGCATTCCCACTTACGAGTACCCATTCACGTACCGTCGTCCATTTTAACAGGACATACTTATCTAGAACCTAGGAAGACTTTCGATACATGGACCTGCACTCGTGTCAGCCGGTTAAGATTCATTAGAGAGATATAACATCAATGAAACATGAGTCAAACCACATAACCCAAAACATTATCTTTCAACTTGTAATTGGTTTCTATAAGAAGTTGAAATACATTGATATAAGTTACACCAATATATTTATGGATAATGATACTTTAACCTATTTTTTTATGTCGAAAAATGCCAGGAAATAAAAAATGTAACAATATAGTTATATACTTTCTTCGAATTGCAATTTAAACACTATATTAGGCGTATAATTAATTTAAGTTGAATCAGAATTAGATAGGAATATGGGAAAAAACAAAGGTCACCTTTTTTAGTTTTTTTTTTAATGTTTGTGTTTGGCATTGCACCATGATACGGCCAGGGTGCATGCTTTATCCAGAGACAGGGATAGAAAAAGATTCGTCCATGCGGCTATATGGTTAAGATTTGTGAGGTATTAAATAGATTTTTTGATGGATATATTATGAATAATGATATCTATATTTTAATTATTATTTGATGATGGAATAAATATTACTATTGTGGTATTTAATTCACACATACTAGTTAATTTTTTGTTATTGTTAGAATTCTTTTAATGTTCTTTTGAAACAAGTGAATAATTTTCTAAAATTGGAATTTCTTTTAAGAGATTAATTTTCTAAAATTAAAATTTTACGACCAATTCATAAAGTTTTTGAGGGTGATTCATAAGGAGCATTTAACTAAAATATGAAGTGAAATTTCTATCAAAAATATTAAAATTATAGGTTTATGAATTTTAGTTTTGTATGCTCTTCAACTTTTTCTATCCAAAATATTCAAATTATAGGTTTAAATTTTTTATTTTTTATGCTCTTCAACTTTTTTATCTTTAACATAAGACTTAAACTCGTATATAAATTTCTTAACATCAATTTATTTAGATTTTCCTTTAAATATATCAAAATTATTTACTAATATTTTGTCATACAAATTTATTTTAATTATACTTTCAAATAACTTTATTATCATATTTTAAAAAATCATATTTACACAAACTTATTTAAAATTAAAAAATAAAAATTATCTCAATATTTATGGATAACTACAAATTGCAAAAAAAAAAATTTCTAGATAACGAAAGAGTAATGGAGGACATTTTTCTAAACAATATAAATGAAATCATGGTATTTTGTTGACATTAACAAATAAAAAAAAAATGAAACATTAGAGATGTTCCGAATCGTGTATATAAAATGTCAGAAAATAAATACAAAGAAGATGTAAGTATATAAAAATTGAAGTCTAGATCTCCACACCCAGAAAATTAATCTTACAAAAATAAAATTATCTCTACATAACAAACCATGAAAGTATGTAATACACATAATCGTTTTCTCCTATTTTCGCTAGTATGAAATAAAACAATAACACCCTTTAGATTATTGAGGAAATGTTGAAGATTACATTCAAAGTGTAAGAACGGCTAGATAAGAAAACCAAGTACTTTTATTCACCAATATTTTTCAATTTTCACATCAGAAAAAATTGATATGAGTCTTCTATCTTTATCTTTACCTGTTCATCTTATTATCAATTAGTTTACGCAATGGTTAATTACCTTAATTCATTCGTTATAAATTGAAATTATGATTAAATATCGTGTGTACACGAAATCTAGATTTTTTACTGGTTTTGTTAGTGTTGTCATCTACTGAACATTAAAAATACATTATATTGATATTTTAAATATCTTTTTAATATATTTTAAAATATTAAAATTAATAGTAATCAATGTATTATAGAGATGCAATAGAGAAACAACATAAGAAAAATCAACAGAGAATCTAAATTCGTACACAAGGATATTCTACATAACACAAATTCGTGTTTGACTTTTATGATATGCACACACAAAAAATCATATTAGTAAGAATTATAGGATCAATAAATGAAATTAATGTCCAAATTAATCTAATAGATTTTGAGAATCATACAAAAGAGAGATTAATACGAATCCATAGAGGAATCCGATTCACTCCTCCACTACTTTGTGCATCAGCTACATACAAGGAACAAGAAATAATTGACGGAGAAAAAAGAGAGATTAGACTATGTGGGTTGAAAATGGGCACTTCAATTTTTTTTTACTTTGTTGGGTCAATCGTGAACAAAGAGTTAGAACTAATAGCATTTAGGTTTAATTGCTTTCTACCAGTTCACTTCATTTTTTAATTCTCCATTTGCTATGCATAATAATAGTTGTTTGCACTTACATATAAAAAATAATGGTAACAATAATTGTTTGCACTCATAATTTAATGGGCGTGCCACTTCATCCACAAGTCGCAATTACTTTTACACTCCAAATTTAAACAAGAAATATACATTTGAAAAATATTTTCATAAACAGGTTTAGAAGAAAAAATATCATCCAATTAGGTTGCGGTTATAAAAAATAAATTATTTACTACATATCTTTAATTGAATTATTTTTAAACAAAAATACACATGCAAAAAAAAAAAAAAAAAAAACAATGTTCAAACTTTCTTTTTGAGAATATTGACTGATAAGATATAAAGATTCGTATAAATGTTTGTCAAAAGAATCTCCAACCTACATCTACCACATATATACTAACATAAATTAAGATGTAATTACGACTGTGTATATATTTTTTAAATATATGTAATATTATATTAGTACGTGATGATATTGTAATGTTATTAAGTTAAAATATAAAATAAATTATATTTATTAAAAATAAAGTGAAATATATTAAAAAAGATGAGAGAACAACTATTGATAAATAGAGAAAAAGAGAAGAATTGAGATAAACAATTTTACAAAAATATTTGTAAAAATAACGGTCAACTTTTAAAAATATAATAAATAATTATATTTTGAAAGATAAAATTGATATTTTAAAATGTGAACATAAAAATAATCTAAATATATATTATATATTATTATAGATAAAGCCTTCTGCGAAAGTCCATTGATCCAATAACAAACTAATTGAGAATTGGATAACAGGGTCCCTCCACAACAAATTCTTTAGTGGGCTCAATCGGCTATTACGAGGCCCATTAGTAGAACAGCGACCCTTGTGTTTGTGCATTAGAAAAACAAAAAAGGACAAAACAGGAAACAAAACAAAAACTATCACACAGAGGATTATAGATCATAAAAGTTTTTTGTATTAATTATACACTTAGAGCAGCTTTCAAACCCACAAAAACATTACAATATTTCACTAGATAAGTTGGTAAAAAAAAAAAGAAAATAATTGAAGAGAACGTAAAGACTTTCTTCAATGACCTCGCCCTTTGTGACTAGGCCCAGAATAAGCCCGATTGATGAATAAATCAATGAAGGAAGGCGAAGAATATTGATCTCTAAGAGATTTTCTGGCTTCTACACAGTTAGAGTACGAGAGCAAGAACATGAAGATGATGAAAAAGGTTGCGTTAAATGCCACTACAACACAGTAACCCTTCATTTTTCTAGGTGCTAGATATACCAAATGACATGGTCTGAACCAAGATTAGTGCCATATTTATACATAGGACGTGTGCGTGAGAAGGTTGGAAAAAAAAAGTACGTTTTTGTGTCTTACTTCATTATTGTGGGGACCTAGGTACGGTAGCGGAATTTGAATGTTATTAGTATTTGCAGTGCATTGAATTAGATATCAGACTAAACATATAAAATACTTCGGTCTTCAAACAAGACTCAGTAAAAGGTATGGAAAATAAAATTAATTAAAGGAGTTAACATTGTTTTAAAAACTGTATATATGTTTTCTTTTTTTTACAAGAACCAAGAAAGTTTTTACTATATCAGATATGTCCTCTTCTTTTAGGTTTGAATACATGCCTAAAAACAATATTACTCTCTTTATCACATAGCCATGCATTTATTAAGAATTCAAATGTGATACTAAGTCCCACAATGATTAGAAATGAGAAAATAAAACACTATACAAGAATAAAGACCTATAAATCTATTGTCTTAAGATTTTGAATTAAAAGTGGTGTCAATGTTTTATGTGGTTGAACTCAGGTCTCATCTATCTCTTCAATGAACCCCTCTACAAATCTAGCAGTATTGATCTTATTTTGTGACAAAGCGTGGTACTCGAGTATTGAATTGAAATCCTTAGTTACTATTTTGCTGAGACTAAAATGAATTGTTAATTAGTATTGGGAAAGACTGGGAATTGAGTTTGAATCAGTCTGCAGTTTATTCTCAGAATTTTCATAGATTGATGAACATCCCTATTTATTGGTCTAACACCATCTCAAAGTCTTTTAAGTCATGCTCATCAATACATTCTCATTCTTCATACATATATATATATATATATATATATATATATATATATATATATATATATATATATATATTGTGATATTGAGAACAATTCTTTTAAGTCAATTCAGTATTCACATCTGCATTTACACACAATGAATTGGTTAAGAGCACGCCAATCCAAATTGAATTAGCAGTTGCTGACTCGTGAAAATGGGTCAAATTTCTTGGCTTGACGTTGCTACCACTTTCTGATGCATGCACGAGAAATGTATAGTTATTATTGCAACTGTAGCAGAAATCTCAGGAAGAAAACCACTTTTTTCTGTGCACATGATTTGAATTTGAGTATAAGTTGTATTTATGGTCCAAACATTACTGGTTTTTTTCACCGATTGAATTAATCTTCGGCCTTTTGTATCACTAATCCATTACAAAATACAAAATGGAAATATTTTCTCTGTTCACAAAAAGATTATAAAAACAATATTCTTATATATGTTTTATTTATTTTCCATAAATTTCATCTCTTTTTCTGTATAATTTTTATTGTTGTGTTCAAGAATGAGTAAATTATATCTTTATGGGAATAAGGGAAATGACTTTATAACCTTCATTACAATTTTTATTCTTTTGTTTTTTATTTTAATTAGCCTGAAATTTAAAAGTATTCCGGGAAATATAAAAAACTAACCAAAAATATTTTTAGACGTGCTTAGGAATAAATTTTAAATTATGATGTTTCTATCAATTACATTATCAAGAATATAGAATATTGAAACAAAATATTTTACCTATACAAAAAAAAAAGAATGAAGAACGTTATTATTTACGTGCTTTAAGTTATAATATAAAAGTATATGAAAGATGGACTCGGTCTCGTAAAAAACGATGGGTTTATATGGGCCTTAGGCCCATATCAAAACATTAATGGGTTTTACCGCTAATGGGTTTTCGGTGTGGTAAAGCAATGATAAAGGCACCATCCCGAATTGTTTTGAATTATTTAAAGAATGTTCACAAATTATTTACAACGATTTATAATTCATCTTAATATCGTGATTAAAAAGATTATTTAAAGCTAACTAATAAAATTGTAGAGGTTCTCTTTGCAGAAAAAAGTTAGTGTGGCAGTGGCTGTGATTTTTCAAATGTTTCAACTGGATTAGTAATTTTTTTTTTATCAGCAGATTAGTATAAATTGTTGGTTTACACATATTAACCTAATTCAACTAAAAAAGCTTACTTAAATTGGGTTAACCTGAATTGAAAACTCTAATGCTCATCTTAACTAAAAACATTTAATTATAAAATATGTTGATCTATTTACATCACCGACGACTTTTGGCATAATACGACTTCTTCAATCTAATTATCTTTGTCTATATTTACTAATGGTGTGAAATGTTTATCAAATTTTGAAAAATATAAATACATGATTGAAGAATTTTATTTCTATATATTTTGAAAGTGTGTAATACATCAATTATGTAAAAAATAATAAGGAAGAAACCATTATAAGTTAGTATGGAATTTTTTAAACAAGATCTATATGAGAACTTTCAAATTTAATGCAACTGAAGTTTTTTCTGATAAAATTATTCAATAAAAAATTGAAAAAAAAGGTGAATAACTACAAAAATCCCAATACAAAAAAAAAAAAAAAAACATATATTTAGCCAATTCTCCTACATGTGAAAAGTAAATGTTTTAGAATTATAACAACGATTGGAATTCGAATCTTTAAAAGAATAAATAAATACCAGAGTAGATTTTAGTATTTCTCATCTTAGGATTAGAAAATTAGAAATCTGAGATAAAGAAAATAGAAAAATAAAGGTTTAGATAATAAAATCAGAAATTTTTTAATAATAGATTTTCACAAAATGTTAGTTAAAGAAAATTTTATATTTTGGATACATATATGAATAAGGAAAAAAGTACAAACTAGAACTAAGATGAGATGACAGTATGTATGATATCGAAATTTTGAATAAATTAGAAGTTATTTATTAGAGAGGAACTTATATTGCACAATCTTATCGGATATGCATAAAAATAAAGATAACAAGAAATGTAGAAGATATGTAGTGTCAGACAACGCTTATAAAGGATAAAATAGTTTTAACCTTCAATGTAGTCTTTAAATACATCTTTCTCAAAGTGTTTTCTTTCAGAGTTGAGTCAAGAATCAGTGTTGTTAGTGATTAAAGATTATGCATTTATTTGTTGCATATCATTTGTTTTTATGCAAAGATAAGAGATACCCACTCGTATTAACTTATGATTATTAAATAATGAAATTTTATAATTTGCATAAAAATTGAATATTAAAATTACTTTTAGTTTGAATATATTATTTTGATCTTTCAAATTATTGATCAAAATCCACAAATAAACATGTATACTTTGGATGAAACAATATATTATTATTAAGTTAATTTTGCATATAGATATATAGTAAAAAAAAAAATTGAAACTAAAGGTAAAGATATTGACATGGAGAGTAATGTTAAATAGAATACCAAACAATGATAATAAATAATGTTTATGTTGGGTTTTTTCATGGAAGATGTTCCTTGAAAAGATACAACATTAATGAAATTTAATTTATATTTATTTGAGACCCTCTCACAAAGTGAAATTTTATATTTGAATCTTCAAAATGAAAAAATAAATTAAATTCTCTCATATGCTAAAAAAGATATTGTAAAACTTACAAAACAATTACTTAAAAGTGAAATCTACGTAACAATTGATTAAATAGGTGTTAGGAATGCATTTTTATGCAAGTCAATTGACAAAGCATTCTTCTATAATTGCAATGAATTGTTCCATTACAAAAAAACACGCGCACCCAGGTCGAAAAACAACGTAATTAATAACTCCAACAACATGCTTAGTTTAAAACAAATTCTGCAGATTCATAAACAAAAACACAGACAATTAATTTCCCCCAAGTTACAACTTCCCACCATCTATTACTACGCTCTCTTCAAATAATTGTTTTGATGTTTGAAATTCCATTCTTTTCACCAACTTTCCACATTCCTAATGTTAACCATTTTATATACAAATCTAGGGAAATTCTATCACTTGTTGCTAACTCAGTTTTTTTTTTTGAAGAATACCTTCAAGAAATCAATAAATTTAATATATTTTTAGTAGAAGTTATAAGGGTTTCTATTTTAGCTTCCTTATTTTTATATTATAATAATGCTTATGTTTAAACTGATTAAGTATTAGACGAAGAATAAGGGTATAATTGAGAAAAAAATAAGTGATTAAGATAATCTTGTTTTGAATTTTGAAAATAATAGCTAAAGAGGAATATATCTATTTTTAAATCCAACAATTAAAATGAAACTGAGAAAATATTTTCTATTTACAATTTGGGATGGAAATGCATTCCATATCTGGACTTAAGATCGAGTTAATTTATTTTCATCATCTTTTGTCATCATATTTTAGAAACAATAACATAGATAGTTGTGTTGTGTCACCTATTTTATCGCCTACCTAACTTCTCGATTAAATATTTTTATTGTTTTCTTTCTTCCCTTTCTAGAACTGTATTTGACATATTACCTTTCTTCAAATTATCCCAAATTGCCATTCTTTTTTCTCTTCTCTTTTTAGAAGTGCATTTCGTGTTATCTTATTACCTTTCTTTCAATCTTCTCAAATTTCCATTCTGTTGTCTTTACATGATTAAAAATTAATATAAGACATAATATAATGTACAATGTGAAGCTGAAAATTCTAGAAGAAACGAAAGCTAACTGCATAAAACCAAACAAGAAACTACGTGAGTGTTTAGATAACAAGAAGCAAACCAAAGATGTAAAAATTACAAATCGGGATTTGCCCTTTTCATAATGTTGGAAGAAAATTGCTATGTAACTCGGATATCACATTCATACCCTGTTACGAGTGCTGTCAACTGGTGTCATAATATCACGCGTATTCGGATATTGCACCACCATTATTTTGTACAACACTCCAAACACAACCTCAAAAAACCCCGTCACATGTGACGACACCCACAATAAAATACCTTAACACGATTGTTTCAATGGACACATTCATACTTGAATGTCGTGGACATGCTATGTGGTTGATGAAGCGAAATTTACAGAGAAAATATATAATAAAAATATAAGGAATCCTAGAGTTGAAGGCCACACATCCCTAAAATCCTACATAAAATATTTGGTTGCTTCCGTGTATAGAATAATGATAATATATAGATATAGTTGTTGTCCTGAGAAAAGGACCTCCAAAACAGATGTTACATATTTAAGGACAAAATCATGACCTCTGAATTGTACCTCATGTGTGAACTTTGAACCACTATTGTTAATTGTTAACCCTCTTTGCCATTTCCTGCACTTTACCTCCTTACCCATCTATCTCCAGATAAGCTGTCATATTGAGTACAACTCCAATTTGGGCAGACATAGGAACCCATTTCCCAAAACCCTACAAATTTTCAAAATCATTCATTCATCTTCCTTTCTTTTCACTACTTCCCTGATGGTGAAACCCTCTTCCCTATTGCACCAGGTGACCAGAAATCAGCACCGTTGCTACTCGCCACGTGTACGGTGCATCCCACAGGGATCAGGCACAGACCCCTACTCCTCAAGTCCTTCTTCACTTCCCCTTCGCTGTTTTCTCCTTCTTCTCCCTGAAATAATGCACACACACCAAATCTCTTCAGTCATCAATACCTACCTTATATGGCAATGTGTCACACTGTTCACTCTGCTCACTCACTACAAACAAGGATCAGCATTTTCAAGTAAGCTATAATATCTGCAGTATTGTCCCCATCAAGCGGGCCCTGCAACTCCCACCTTTGCTACTTATACATTTTGTTTACTTCTAATAAATCAAGCTTTTCAATTGCATCCACAATATCGGGGTTTTGCAACCACACTTGTGACTGCTTCGTACTACGTTTGTCTACGGTTTTTCACAACATCAAAGGTTTAAGGTTGTGACAAAATTGCATGTAATTGTGACATCAGTTGCATTTATCAACAGTCTCTCGTAAAGTCAAAGAGACAGAAGCGTGAATCGAATTAAAAACCTTGCACGATAAAGAAGAATGCGAGAATGATGAAAGATGGGATGGGACTCACGTGCTGCTGTTGGTGGTGTGAGGAAGACAGGCTTTGCAAGTAAGGAGAGCACAGGACCTGAACTTGGTCATGAAGAAATCTTATATATCCCATGGCCTCGTGAAGCACCGATGCTGTATCTGTCTGCACATGCAGTTTCGATCAACACTCAAAATCTCAATTCAATCAACCCCTTTTCAATTTACAAAACTCCAATTCTGAAAACACTCACCTTGCCGAAGGGAGAAACAAGCTGTTGTAACGCTGCGATTCTTTCCCCGAGCTTCTCCTTCCTCTGATATTCCAAATAACTCGTTAAACTACATGAAACTATGACAATAACAACCTTTTTAAAAACCATGCGACATTTTTTTTATTAGAAAACGACAGGCCGTGTATCTGTGACCGAGAAAAGTTTGAGTTCGAATTGAAGACAGAGAAGAAAACGACATGCAAACAATCCACGGTCGACTATTTTCCTTACCTTTGCATGTCCGGTTGAGGTGGGGTTCTCTGCTTTGGTCTTTTTAGTTTGTCTCTGGCCTCCGACACCCACCTTGGCCACTGGTTCTTGTCCCAACCCATTCCGCTTTTTCTGCAAACTCTTGAGCAAAAGACAAAATGAAAAACGAAAAAAAGAAGATAGTAGCCAGAAAACACAGAGAGAGAGAGAGAGTGACATACAGTGGACTTGGGTAGGGAAGTGAAGGCGGTGTTGGTGTGGTTGGAGGATGAAGCAGAAGAGGAGTCACTGGAAGTGATGACAGATTTCTGAGGGGTGACGGGAATGTGGGGTTGGGTTCCGAAGCATAGCATCTTGGGTGGCTTGTGAAAGGAGAAAAGAGGCGAAGCGGAGAGGTTGTGTTGATCGTAAGAGCAGTGGTGGTGAGGGAGAGACAATGCAGGTGTTGTTGCATCATGGTCATCTCCGAATAGTAACTGAGAAAAAGTGGTCCCTGTGAGTTCAAATTCGTCCTTGGGGTCCATGGTTGGGAGTTGGAAATGAAAAATGAAGGGGAAAGAGAAAAAAAGAGGGTTGTGTTGTGTTGTGGGAGAAAGAGAAAAAGTGGAAGAAACAAGTGTCGAGTGAGAAAGAGTGTGGAAGGGACATATGTAAATGTTAATGTCTGTCGTGGTGAGAGTAGTAATTGGTGAGAAAATGTTGGGAAGAAAGAAGAATAGAGCGATGGGCTGGGTGGGGTGCGGTGTGGTGTGGGAAAGTGGGCTCTTTCCGAGGACGGCTTCGGTTTTCGGCAACCAATGGTCAAACCCACCTGGCCCGAGAAAACCGTGTTTGAGCCCTCCAACGCGTTTTTGTTCCTCTCACCGCTTCTTCTTCTTTCTTACCTCACCAGATTACCAGTGTTAGTTACTGCTCTACTGTTCAATATTTGTACCAATTCATTTGTCATCATTTTGCAATAGAATTTCCTTCCTAAACTTTTTCTAGTTTTACAGTTTTTTCAATTCTTTTATAAAATGGTTTTAAGACTGTCTTTATAATACACAGGAGTGGTTTTAATTTTTGTTTTTTATTACAATTGTTTAATAATGAATTAATAAAGTTTTCCGAATTGTGCAAATGAAACAAAAGTTTAATTCTTTACATTTATATTTTTTAATTATATGATTCATTTATATTTTTATATACATTTTAGTATATATTTTTTATACGATTGAGTTTTCTTTAACCGAGTGTATTTTGTCAAATATTCTGACATCTAACATCTAATAATTTAATATTAATTTTATTTTAAATGTAAAGGTGAATTATTGATTTAAATATAGAAATTAAATTACTTAGATATTACTAAAATCATTTATTTTCTAAGTTTGTGTCTCGATTATAATATCAAAATCTAGTAATTATGATTATGAATCTGTTACTGAGCCTTTCTTAAATCGATCATTGATTAAGAAAAAACTTGATATGGGATATATTAATAAATGAACTCTAAACTTAATTTAATTATATAAAAATTATAAAAATTGTAAAGTAAGATTTGTACTTTATTTATATATTCTAAATTAGTTTTATTATTAGGTTACGTGAGACTTTCAACATACATCTCTTACAATGAAGTATATACAGTCGATACATAAGATGCATTAATGATTGATCTCATAACCATATATTCTAAATTAGTTTTATTATTAGACTACGTGGGACTTTCAACACACATCTCTTATAATAAAATATATACAATCCATATGTAAGACTATGCATTAATGGTTGATCTCATAACGGATTGAATAATATATCTAATAAATAATAAATTTTTCGTTAGCAGGTGATACAATAGGCCAAATAAAAGACAAATCTCGTTATAATAGACTCTAACAAATATAAATTTTAAGACTAACTCAATTTCATAAAACTGAATTATAAATAAATTTCTCCACCTCCAAAAGATGGTATCTCTTACGTTAAAATTAAGCGTGAAATTTGTTTTGTGCGTGTGAGAGTTATAGAATCTTCAAATCTCCTTTATTTTGGATAGTGTGAATTGATTAATCAAATGGTGTGGCTTGTACCGAATAAATTTATCTTGGATACACGTGTGGTTTAACAATACAAAGGAAGTTGAACTTATTATATCTCCTATTGGGATTTTTTTTTCTTTATCAACATGACAACTAAGAACTGGGGTGAAAAGAAAGCAAGGACAAGAGAAGCATTTGATGATAAAATTATTTAGTTTTGTTCTATATTAAATAGACTTTATCTTTTATTTTTTATATTGTATACCTATTATCTTAATTTTTTTTAGTATATAGGGCTTTAGATAATAAAGACTAAAGAGATTAAAAATATGTGTATACAAAAAAATATATTTACACACGATAATTTATAATTTATTTTAGGAATTAATAGATTATACACTGCAGACTATTTTAGTTAGATTATAGGTTTTACTCATGGGTGATAACTGTCTTGAGCTATTCAATGAATCAACATAACTAGATGGAATCCAATTAAATGAAGTTGATTTTAATTTATGATTAAATTAAATCCGACATAATCGATTTTTATCTGGGTTTAATAAAGTGACTTTTTATTTTACTTTAAATTTTAAATTAATTATATTATTTTTTAATAAAATTAATACTTAAAAATAAAAAAATTTATTAAATAAATAAAATTTTTTAAAAATATTTATCTCATTAATTCAACTCAATCTAATCATTCATTAATTTGAATTGGTTAGCTTATAAAAAAAAGTTAAATACTTATTTAATTCATATTTTTGTTCATGTAAGTTCATAATTTTTTTTTATAGCTTTTTCTTTTTAATTTGAAAAAAAAAATTATTCATGTGTCAAATTACCATTGTGTCATGTGATAGTAGCATAATTATATTAGTATAGTGTCGATTGTTATTTTCTTATATTACCTGCGGGTGTTTTAATATTAGTTTATAAATGGGTTGGATGTAAATATCATACTATTCTTACTCGCGAGTGTTTTAATATCAGTTTATAATGGTTGGATGCGAATATCATGTTATCCTTAACTGAATGTATATGTTACCCACAAAAAATTAAAAAAAAATAATTTATATTTTATTAAGTTAAATTTATAAAATTAAAATTTAATTTATATTATTTTAGATTAAATTTAATGAAAATGAAAATTTAATTTATATTTAATATAATTTATATTTTTTTGTAAATTTAATTAAATTTTCTTTTGAAATTTTATAAAATATTTGTTTTTTAAATATTAGTAAGTATTCACGGGTATCCGCAAAAGTCCCGCAGGTATTTTTAAACGAGTTCTTGTGTGGGTAACGGGCGGGTAACGGGACGGGTAGCAGGTGGGTTCTTTTGTTACGAGTCAGGTTGCAGGTATGCATTATTTGCACCCGACCTGACCCGACCCGACCCGACCCGTTCTCATCCCTATTAGTTAATATTAATGACCAATTTAGAGATCAATTCATAATAAAAAAACTATTTTAGTTATCAATTTAGAGAGCAATTATAATTTTTTGAAACTATTTTAGTTACCAATTATTTATAGCTTATACTTTGGTATATAAATTTGTCAATCCCTGTATGGGTTGGGCTCATGCTCATTGGTATTGTATCTAAGTAATTCTCTCTCAAAAGATTCAATAGTGGTATCAAAGCCTAGTTTGTGGACGACTTAGGTAAAACCCTCTATTGAAAGTCTTGCTGACAGTAAGTTAGGTAAGCGTGTCCGTTAAGAAAAAAAAAATGACGGTACAAAAAAGGGGTACTTGGTAGTTAGCTTGAGAGGGAAGTACCAATGTGAAGGGACTTATACTTGAGGGGAGATTGTTCGAAATTCAAGTGTGAGTCTAAGTACGACATTGAGTAAAAATGAGAAAGTTGAACATCATACAATGATGAAAACCCATAAACTCATCGTCTTAAGATTTTAGGTTAAGAGTAGTGTTAATCCCTTGTGTGTGGGTCAAACTCATGCTCATTGATATTGTATCTTTCCAATGATTTTCTCTTGAAAGACCCAACACTAATTACTAATTCACAAAATTATTAATTCACAAAAATATATCTAAACTACATTGAACAAACTCAATAAAAATAGGGACTAAATTATTATTTAAGTTTATAAAAAATAAAACAAAAATTCAAGCCAGACCAATTAATCATACATTTTGTTTATTTTTAATATATTTTACTTATTATTATTATTATTATCTATTTTTAAAATTATATTAATGCACCATTTTGAATATTTATCAAGATATTTCAACTTTCTTTATGTAGCTGTAATCGAAAAAGGTTAACATTAAAAATTTAAAATTAAAGTAATATATTATTTGTATGATAATATATAAAATTATATTCCATAAAAATTTGTCAGAAAAAACCTTATTGTAACATTATGTTAAGTTGATAAATAAAAAATTTCTCAAAAAAGGAAAACAATTAATACTCATTAGATATAAAAGTTCACATAACATGACATATTCAAATAAAACGCAAACATAATTAAAAAAAAGTACTTATTTTATTAATAAGAGTTATTGAGTTTTTAAAAATATAAGATTGCAATTATATAATAATATATTAGAAGCTAACTTCATCAAAAAGAACCTTAATAGTGGTAGGAGTTAATTTCGTCCATCATGAAAACAGATGACATGATAATAAAATTTTAAATTTTATTTTTATATATAAAAATAAAAACTAATAAGACGATCTAAGTGTATTGCATTTTATTAATTTGTCAATACTCTTTTAAAATGTCTTTCTCTCAAAAATTAAAAGATATATAAATGATAATGAATGATATAAAAGGAGTTGGATGGCCATTAATAATTTTAAAAAACGAAGAAAAATAATTAAAATTTGTTTATATTTTATGAAATTTTATAATTATTAAAATACTTACAATAAGTAATGGAGGATGGTAGAAAAGACAATAAATAATTTGGTTTATATGTATGTTTGTGTGATTCATAAAGCTTGTTGGAAACTTCACTGGGCCACACGTGGCCCATAAACTAACCATGACAAAACCTGAGTCTACGTATGCAGTTATCACATGGACAAGAGAAATTAGACAGAATTCTATAGCCATAGAAGAAGCAGAACATGAAGACAGAGAAAATGAAAGAAAATTGGCGCCATCAATGAATCCAACCTACAACCTCAAATACGACACAAAGCTGCACTTACAACCACCAGTTCCTCATCCCTCCGTGGCTTAAACTGCTTCCAAGTTGGCAACCCCGTTATCATTCGTTCGCTCCTTAAAACCCCGTTCCCTCTTCCACATAACCTACACTAACATTTTCCCACACACTCCACAACACACAAGAAACACCATGGATATTTGGTCATGGATATGTGAGCTCCCAAACTCTGTGGAGTGGACCGAGTCTGACTCGCCACTCATGTTCGAACTGGCGAGTGAAGAGAAGGACGAGTCAGCTCGTTCCATCCACCTCAAAGCTGAGAGAACCTCCGGGTCTGACTCGGAAGCGGTGGTCACCTTCACCGTATGCTTGCAGGGTTTTCACCCTCACAACGCCCACAAGCCTCTGTGGGTCTCCGAAAAGTGCCACCTTTCATCACAAAACCCCTTCCTCCCTCTCCTCCTCCAACTGCTCCAAGAAATCATATCCAGCTCTCCCACGGCGCACGATAGCACCTGCCCCCGCTCCCAGCTCCAGAAACTCAAGCCCGAACCCATCGCATGGATCATGGACTCTCACACACCCGAGTCCCTCTCCACCTTCTTCAACCTCGTCTTCACCATGCGCCTCTTCTGGCTCTGCGCGTTCCAAGCGCCCCCCGAAGCCGGCTCGCTCTACTTCCACTCCCTCCTCACTCCCACCCTCGAATCGGCGTCGTCCAAACTCGCCTCCGTCCTCCGCACCTTCTTCATCACCGTCGGCGTCGACACCGAACTCTGCTTCATGCGCACCCTCGGTTACATCATAACAAAACTACACATGATAAAAGAACTGAGCGTAGGGTTAGGTTTAAAAACGCTCGTGCCTTCCCCCAGATTCTCTTACGCGACGGAGGCTCACGGTCTCTGGATCCTGAAGGGTTACTCCCCGGTGATGAATATGAAACTGGTGCGAAGCAACGCTCAAAAAAGTCAATTCTGCGGCATCGACGCTAAGGAGTCCATTCTCCGTTACGCTCTGGCGCACCACCAACTTGAGGCACACGTGCAGATAGATTACACCGTTGGATTCTGCGAGGGGTTCATCCAGGTTCGTGCACGTTTGGATAACATACGCCTCCAGGTGGCGAGGCTAGGTTTCAACCAAAACGACGAAGTGGATTTCATCGAGGAGAAACACTTTCCGTCCCGGGGTAGGGTGTGGGTTGGCCCGGAGATCGGAGCGACTTACTGTGGCGGGCTGAGCTTGGGGCGGTCGACGGAGAACAGAGAGAGCGAAGTGGAACTCCAAAAGGTGGTGAAGGGTAATTTGGAGAAGTCGGAGGGTTCTAACGTGACAGCGTCGGCGAGGTCGTCGAGGAGGACGCGAAGTAGGAGTTGGAGAATGGACCAGGACGCGGAGGGCAACGCAGCCATATTCGACGTGGTTTTGCATGATAATGGTACGGGCGTGGAAGTGGGGTCGTTGAAGGGCACAAGTGAAACGGGTGATGAGCGTGTTCATGGACTGAGAGGGCGATACGTGAGGGGAAACAGAGCGTTTACCAAAAGCGGATCGGTGGTTATTGCAGGAGATGAATATGGAGAAGAAGTGGGGTGGAGGCTGAGCAAAGAGATGGAAGGGAGTGTGTTGAAGTGGAGAATTGGTGGAGAGTTTTGGCTTACCTATTTGCCCAACCTAACCAAGGGTTCTTATTATGAAACTAGGTATATTGAGTGGTGTGATGAAGTTGACTTGCCTCTTATTCATGCCAAAACACCATAGCCACGCATTTGTGAGCAGCAGAAGTTTGGGTGTAGATGTATGTACAATAAACTCGGAAATTATTAAGGTTAGTTAGTGTGTCTGTTGTGGTTAAGAAATATATATTTCTGCATAGTTAAACAAACGTCTTATGTGTCATTTCCTAGATCCATAGCCTCTATGTACATACAGTAAGGTCATATTCATGGCAAGTAGTTGTAAGACTCATTTCCAAGTGCTTTTATAATATTTAATTTCTACGAAATTTTAGTTCATTTTTTATGATTAATGGTATTATTTAACTAATAATGCAAAATAAAGATATTACAAGAGATATTATATGGGTTTTTGAGAAACATTATGATAAATTGTCCATAGTAATTTGGTATGGAAAATGATTTTTTATTATTAAATTTTGACAACTTTTTCTTATAATATGATGTGTCATTTTTTCATTTTAAATTATTTTTTATTTTTTTATTTTTTCATTCTCTCATTCTCAATATTCTAAAATCACTTAAAAAGATAGCACCTCATATTATAAAAGAAATTTGTTAAAATTTAATAGTCAAAATATCATTATCCATTTAATAAATACTCAATATTATATTACTAGCTAAGGAGTAACAATATGAGGGAGTTTTTTTTTTTTGTATTTCAGGTTGGTTTCAAGTTTGAATTTGTAAATATGAGTTATTTGACTTTTTTGGTAAAGCAGGATGAAGTCAAGAGGAGTGTGAACGACATCAAGGTTAAAGTCGTCATTGTATTAGAGAAGTAAAATCATTGTGATTCATGACAATTTCAATATTATAAAAGTGAAGTCGTCATGAGTCCTAACAACTTCACTACTCTATATTACCTGAAATCGTCATAACTCGTGATGACTTTACTTTTCAAAAAAAAAAACAAGAAAGACCGTCCTGTATAACAACTGTAAAATCGTTCTTGCTCATCACGATTTCATTATATTTTACAAAAAAAAATAATAAACCGATCCATATATACAATTTTAACTTCAAACCAACCTCCAAATAAAAAAAAAAAAACCGTATAAAGATAAATGGGTCTTCCGTTCATGACAAGGCTTGCGGGAGAGTTCTTCTCTTCTCCAGCTCAACTAGTTTTTGTTCAGCATTTAGAGGGTTTTTCTCTCCAAGTCAATTAACTTTTAAAATATGAATTTTATATTTATATTAATTAAAATTTAAAATGATTACAATTTTATTTCTGTTGCAATTTTTTCGGGCCCTACCTAGTGTATATATATAAAATAAAATAAATTCAATCTCACTTTTGTTTTTTAATAGTAGAACTTGGGTTTTATAGTTTTTAACTATATACTTGTACGATCTTTCTGTTTGATCTTTGGTAATTTTCAAAACTATTTACTTTAAAATTTACAGGGATAGTTTTTAATCTCGACATCCAAATTTTAAAGAAATAAAATAAAAGATAAAACATATTTTTAGTTTCTGTTATTAAATAAGTATTTAAATAGTTATAAATTTGTCGTCTAAAAACACGTATAAAATAAAATATGAGTATATCGTTATATGTATATTACATATTTTTTCTATTTTTATTATTCTTGACTATTAATTTATATATTGGTCGATAATTTACTCTTTGCTATTATCTTGATAAGATTCTTTAAAAGAAAAATGATTTTTTTACCAACTAAATCTTGATAATTTTTTCTTATTTTTTGAGGTGTCATCTCCTAAATGATTTTTATTTATTTTTACATTTCAAAACCACTTTAAAATATTATTTTATAAAAAAAATTATCAAAATTTAATTATTAAAATATCATTTTTACATTTGTAATGGTTGTTGGTTAGTATAAAAAATTGGATAACAAGCGTAATGTCATATATTACAGTCATAGTACGACTATTATACACAATAATTGCTTAACTAAATTTCTTTATACGGTTATATATATTTTAATTTGATAATACAACTATAAAATAATTAGTGTCTATGTATTATTTTTAGATGTTAAAAAGTATTAACATTTGATGTCTAAATCTAAGAGTTAATGGTTCTTAATACTTACTGCAAGATTTTTTTTATATGGGCGATGAAGTTCACTTGAGGTATGTTGTAATAGTTGAATACATCATTTAATCAATTTTAAGAATTATAACATTATAGTTAAAAAAAATATTAATTGGTTATATAATATGATTAAGTTTAAATGTTTTTCTTAACTATGTTGATATACATTTTTTTTCATATTTACATCGATTTATTTACTTATACTTAAATAAATCATAAGTAATGTATGTACATGTATGACAACGACTAAAATCAAAGATTAAAATAATTGTTTGCATAATTAATATAGAAATACAGATATATACTACCATGTTCAAACACAAAGGATTAGTACAGTACTCTTATCCATTATTAAATGTTCCACGATTTTGTGATATGATCAATACCTTATCCTGTACCCATAGTTAAACCTACCACGAGTTAAAGCCTTTAATTATGATTGATCATTAGTAATTATAATTTCCATTATCACATTCATGCTACCGGATTCTATTCCTCAAGACATTACTTTATATATATATATATATATATATATATATATATATATATATATATTTTTTTTTTTTTTTTTAATAAATTTATACGTGATAACAAATTATTGACACAAATAAAAGATCAAAGTTCGTAATAATACATACATAAAATTATTTGAAAAGAAAAGGAAGAGATTATGTATTAAAATACATAATATATTATGTATTAAAGTAAATAATGTAATTGACAAAACAACAATATTACATAAATAATACTGGTTTTATAAAATGACACGACAATTCACAATTTAATACATCTTCTATTTAATTTTTCCAAACATGAGTTAGTTGAGTATTGACTTGTTGCAAATGCAAAACTGGTATATAGTGTGTACACGTCCTCTTGTTCCTTATAGAATTTATAATACGGCAAACATTCATAAAGAAAAAACTACTTTATCAATACTGCGAGTAAAAAATAAATTATTTTGTCAATCCAATTTAGACAAAACTTTTTAATCGATTATTTGAAATGAAATGCTCATAAAATAATTAATTTGATTTAAAGATTCATAATTTTCTATTGCATCTCAAATAATAGGAAAAAATTAACATGATTTTATAGAACATGTGATGGAGTATCCCTCAAAAAAAGACACGAGAGTGAATATTGGATAGCTGTCATCGCCCACACCTTTCTCCACTCACATCACGTGCAAATCATAAAATATCCCATTTTTAAGCCAACAACAAAGATAGAAACACCATTTTTCGAGGTTGATGTCATATTATGTATCACTGTATCAAACTAATTTTTTATTAGTCCCAGTGTTGGACTCTAAAATGTGGGAATTTTTTCTAATCACCCATTATTAAATTTAAAATTCAAATTTTGTTTTATCTGGTATTTTTTACTGTTAAAGTTATTTTAGTCGTTTTTCTATAAGACTTGATTTTTTTATAAATTATTAGTTAATTAAATAAGACATTTTTAATAACATATAAGTAAGATTTGTTAGGTTGAGTAGTTGCTTTGTAGGGTGGGTTCCAGGAAAAAACGCCGTCAGCGTGGGCCTGCAAATGCGTGTATAATTTAAAGCGGTCACTGTTACTTCTCTTCATTTACAGCTAATTTTGATTAGTTGCTTTATCATTTCATACCATATTATTAGCTATTAATGTAACATATTTTATTTCAAACAAAGCAATTAAAGAAAATAAAGTCGATTTTAAATGTGAAAAAAAGTATATTCAAAAGGGAATACGATATTGTATATTTCTGATTGCGAATAATCTTTCAATCAAAAATATATCATCTAGACAAGTAATAGATATTTTTATCCTTTATATTTATACTATAACATCATGAAATGCTTTTCTTTAATTAAATTATAGGAACTCTAAACAAATTATTCACCTAACAGTCTAAACTTAATAAGATAAAATTTTATAAATTTATTATAAATAGCATTGTTTATGAGATAATCAATTACGACACCAAAGTATTTTTATAGGCATACTTTTTCTTATATGGGAATTTAATCTAATCCTTATCGCATCTCTAATTAAATACTAAAGAAGCATGTAAAAGTTTCTTTAGTCTTTGTACTGTGGTTTAAGTTATATAAGAACATAATAAAAAGAATTTTTATTTCTTAGAATATATAAATTTTTATAATATTTATATTTTAAATGATTGTTTTTGAAAATTTAATTATTTTTTAATTTAAAATGATTATTTTATCTCTTAACTACTTATTTATTTAAATTAAATATTTATTTTAAACTAAATTATTATATGCAATAAAAAATAAATATAATATGTATTTTCACTGATATGAGTAAAAGATATAATACGCGGAAAAATACATTATATTATTTATGAAAGTTTGATCTATATAATTATTTTAATTTTAAATTTTATTTTGCTATAGGAAGTTACAATTTTAGTATCTATTCCCGATTTAAAATTTATTTCTAGTCGTCATTGGTAATCTTGAATAAGAAAACAAAAAATTATTAGTCTCTAAAACGCGTAACATTATCATAATAGTTTTTAAAATAGAAAATTGAAATTAATTATTTTAGTTCCCAGCATATGTGCATAATGTTTATTTATTTTTTCTTAGAAAAAGCTTAAATAAGTTTTTGTCCTTCAAAAGTTTGAATTTTTTGTGATCGAAAATATTATTAGGATAAAAAAATCGAAGCACGTAAAGGAAATTTAAAAATATTTTAAAAATCAACATAAAATAAAAATGGAAGGCAAGTAAATAAATATTTTAAAAAAATATACAAGTTATTGGCCTGAGCGAGAAAATAATTTATTTTTCCTAAAGAAAATGTTATTTTAATTCTAAACATTGAAATAAAAAGCGTACATAAAATAAATTTGCAATTTCCTGTGTCTGGGGGAATGAATGTTAAAATAGTGAGAAAATCTGTAGAAGTAGATGACAAGGTACAATAATTTGTGGTATAAAATAGTATGTAGAAAGTGAGTGTGATGAGGTGCATTCAGAGTAGAGATGCCAACAGCTATGAGGCAGAGCAATCAGCTTCTTCTCCACCGACTTCTTCTCTACTTTGTCTTCTCTTCCTCACTGTGTTGGGCAAGCCAAGATGGAGAACGGGTTACAGTGCGCAACACCCCACAGAGTACGTGGTGGACGCCACTTTCAGGCAATGCAGGGGATGATGATGACTCTCCTCCAAGGCCCTTGAAGCTTACTTTCGCTGGGCCTGCGACGCACTGGACAGATGCCATCCCCATTGGCAATGGCCGTCTCGGTGCCATGGTTTGGGGTGGTGTACCCTCCGAACTTCTCCAGCTCAATGGTATTCTTGCTTTCAAACTCTAATCTGGCAAACCTTCGCTTTTTTAATTGCTGTTACTTCGATCCAAAGGCCAATGAAAGTGATGTTGTTGTTACATGGTAGTTGTAAGAGTTATAAACTACATGTTTTATTCCCCGTTTGATAATTTTTTATGCCCTTTCTCACTAACTCACCCTGTATAAGTTGCATTCTTAAAATTCACCGAGTTTGTACCCGCATATTGTCCTTAATTCCTTCAAGATCTTTGTTGGGATCCAATTGTACGTTTGGGACTTGAGTCCCGATTAGAAGTATGGTATTCTGGTGTGGGGTTTGCTCTCCACCTAGAAAGGGTTGTTTTTTCTGGTGTAGTTTTACTGAGGTTCTTTTCTTTGGATATATATATATATATATATATATATATATATATATATATATATATATATATATATATATATATATATATATATATATATATTGTTAAAGACTTGTAAGAATAAAAAATAACGAAAAGTGATTTAAGCTTCTTTCATGAGCTCAAACTAGCTATCAATAAGTTAATTTATAAAAAATTTCTTATTAGTTTTGCTAAAAGTTTTAATCAGGTGGAAACTAGAATTAGCTTATGAGAGGAACTTAGTTATTTTTTTTTCTCCTTATTTTCTTCTTCTGTAAGTATTTTTTTTTTTTTCATCAAATGGGTGACACTATAGCCATTTGTACTTGTGAACTTGTATAAGTGGGACGAAATGTCGAGGACATGGTCATGGTTTACTTTTTTTATGCAAGGTGAAACCAATCAACTATGTCTCTCTCTCTTTCGTGAAGCATTCTAATGTGAAGATTTAAATTTTCTTGTAGAGGACACACTCTGGACTGGGATCCCTGGAGACTACACCAACAAAAGTGCTCCACAAGCGCTGGCTGAAGTCAGAAAGCTTGTTGATGATGGAAAATTCTCTGAAGCTACAGCAGCAGCTGTCAAGTTGTCAGGAGAGCCTTCCGATGTATGTAATATGTCACCATTCATATAACCATCCTTGCTCTAAGTTTCGAAGAACTATACTATTTACTAAACTGATTTCAGGGGTTGACAACCCGGTAATATGATATATGAACAAAGGGATCTGATTAGGTGCTATTTTTCTACAATACAAATCTCATAATTTTATTATTCAACTTGTATTCCATTCATTCCCCCAGGCCTTCTTTTAAATTTGTGCTTATTCGTGCTCTCATTTGGACTATGAATTGGTGCATGAGTCAAGGAAGCTTTATACAAACTTGGTTTTCATTTTCCTGACTGTTATTTCTTTATATGAAGGTATACCAACTTCTCGGTGATATCAAGATAGAGTTTCATGATTCCCATCTTAAATATTCAAAGGAGTCTTATTACAGGGAGCTGGATTTGGATACTGCTACCGCAAAAGTAAAATACTCTGTGGGTGATGTAGAATTTACTAGAGAGCATTTTGTTTCTAGTCCAGACCAAGTAATAGTGACAAGGTTGTCTGCAAGCAAACCTGGGTCATTATCATTTACAGTGTATTTTGATAGCAAAATGCATCATGATTCAAGGGTAAGTGGCCAAAATCAGATAATAATTGAAGGGAGATGTCCTGGTAGTAGGATCCGACCAAGACTGGATTCAATTGACAATCCAAAGGGGATTCGGTTTTCTGCAGTTTTTGATATGCAGATTAGTAACGGGGTTATACAAGTTTTAGATGATAGGAAGCTAAGAGTTGAAGGTTCAGACTCGGCTATTTTTCTTTTGACAGCTTCTTCTTCCTTTGATGGCCCATTTACTATGCCTGAAGACTCTAAGAAGGACCCTACTTCTGAGTCCCTCAGTAAAATGAAGTCTGTGAAAAGTTTTTCTTATGCTGATCTTTATGCACGACACTTAGATGACTATCAAAATCTATTTCGTCGTGTCTCATTGCAACTCTCCAAAAGCTCCAAGACTGTTTTGGGAAAATCTGTTTTCTACAAAAGGCAATCGATTTCCTCCCAAGCAAACCTCTCTCAAAAGGAAGGTGACACCATTCCAACTTCAGCAAGAGTCAAATCTTTTCAAACTGATGAGGATCCTTCCTTTGTTGAGCTTTTGTTTCAATATGGTCGGTATCTGCTAATCTCTTGTTCACGTCCTGGATCTCAGGTGGCAAACCTACAGGGTATCTGGAACAAAGATGTTGAGCCTGCATGGGAGTATGTTTTTCGTTCTCTTTTCATCCCTCAGCTAGCAATAAATAAATAAATAAAAAGGAAATTGTATACTATAGTTTCTTGTTTATAAGGTTGCTTAGAGTTTTGACATGGATATGGAGTATTAAATATAATATGTAGAAGTACTTTCACGAAGCATTGCTGAGAGTTTGTAATTTGTCTCCTTTTGTACGTCATCCAGTGGTGCTCCTCACTTGAACATTAATCTTCAAATGAATTATTGGCCAGCCCTTTCTAGCAACCTACATGAGTGTCAAGAGCCCTTATTTGATTTCATTTCGTCTTTGTCAGCCAATGGTAAAAAAACTGCAAAGGTATTTTTTCTTTTCCCTCTTGCTTTCATATTATTCTTGGCATTGTATTTAAGAAAGAGATCCATCCTTTCTGCTATCAGTAACTTTATATCTTGTATAGCAAAACAAAAAGACAAGAAAATATAGTCTACCATATTACCATTTGCTGTCCTGAATTTTATGTGTTCTATCCATATTTTCCTTTGATCTTTTGCATACAGGTGAACTATGAAACAAATGGTTGGGTTGCACATCAAGTTTCTGACATATGGGCTAAAACATCACCAGATAGAGGTGAGGCTGTTTGGGCTTTATGGCCTATGGGTGGAGCTTGGCTTTGTGCCCATTTATGGGAGCATTATACTTATACAATGGACAAAGTAAGTTCATATTTTTCTGAAAAATATCTAAGCCATGATCAACCGTTATACTTGTAAAGTTGCCTATTTCATGAGTGCAATTGTCTGCTTCTATTTTCATGGCATAACTATGTGTTGGACCTGAAATATTGAATGAGGTTATTCATCTTCATGTCATGATAGGGTTCTCTATATGACCAGTTGATGTATTTTTTGTCATTATGATTTATGAACTCAATATAATTTCAAAATTGATACAAATCCAAATATTGCCTTGTTCAGCTATGACAATTAATAATTCCAGGGAGCAACATAATGTTTTCAAATGGATTTTCAAACCCCAACCAAAAACTTCAATTATAGATTTCAAGTTTCATCTAAGGATAGAACTTATTTACTGCCATTATTACCAATGAACCTTTGAGGTTATAAATATAGACTAGTTATTAGGTACCCATACCAAGGGATGGGGAATCTAATGTTTTATCATGGCACATACAGCTATATTTTTACTTGTAAATGCTATTTTCGTAAATTGTATCTGTTTTGTGTAGTATCTTGTGTGTGTATTAATTACTAGGTAAGTGATGGTTGAATTTTCTTTTTTTATATTAGGATTTTCTTAAAAATAAAGCATACCCTTTGTTGGAAGAATGTACATCATTTTTGTTGGATTGGTTGATTGAAGGCCGTGGTGGATTATTAGAAACTAACCCATCAACTTCACCAGAGCACATGTTCACTGCACCAGACCGAAAGCCTGCTAGTGTGAGCTACTCATCAACCATGGACATTTCAATCATAAAAGAAGTTTTCTCCATAATCATTTCTGCTGCTGAGGTGAGAATGATACTCACACCAATACTAGTTTCATATTATCCCAATTTTGCCTAGTCACTAAATATCTGAAAAACAGGTTTTGGGAAGACACAATGACACAATCATCAAAAGAGTCACCATGTATCAGTCTAAGCTTCCTCCGACAAAACTTTCTAGAGATGGTTCCATTATGGAATGGGTAAGTAATTATATTTATTATCTGTATTCCTTCCCTCCATCCATTTAATATCCATTTGGCCAGTTCTTGTGATCTGATATTTTGTTCTGATTTGCAACGACCAAGTTTGACTGTTTGCCAGCAATTCCATGTTAACTATAGCGCCTTACTTATTTTGCAGGCAGAAGATTTTGAGGACCCAGATGTACATCATCGACATGTTTCACATCTGTTTGGACTATTTCCAGGACACACGATTAGTCTTGAGAAAACTCCAGTCCTCTGTAAAGCTGTGGAATCTAGTCTAATTAAAAGAGGTCTTTTAGGAGAACTTTAATCTTTCAAGAGATAACATTTTTTTTTTTCCATGCAATATGTCTGGAACTTATTCATTATGTTGAAATTTCATATTCTTAGATAAGTTGGAACAGCCATATATAATTATTAATAGGTTTAATTACTCATTTTTTTCCATAAATTTACAACTTTTAGTCTCTATACTTAAAAATGTTTCCATTTAGTAACTAAAGATATCCTTTTTAATGATCATTTTAATTATTTTTAGTCTCTAAGACTAATACGGATTAAAAATGGTTGTATAGATATTAAAATACTCTCTAATGGTTGTGTTTTTTTGCTTATGAATAGCTGAAGTGATCTTTTGTGTTCATACTAGAGAGAGTACTTTCAACTATGTGTCAGCTTATAGCCTCTCTAGTTAGTTTAGTTGACGACTGTAATGGTTCTCCAGGAATTATTTTTACTTCTACGAAAGCAGGGATTAGTATGTTTATGTTCAACCTTATATATGACAACATACATAGTGTAAATCTGTATTCTTTTTCGTTCAACAGTAGTTAACATTCTCACTCTGTATTACAGGAGATGATGGCCCAGGATGGTCGACAACTTGGAAAGCGTCATTGTGGGCACATCTTCACAATAGTGAGCATGCGTATCGTATGATAAAACACTTGATTGTCTTGGTAGACCCTGATCATGAAAGTGATTACGAAGGAGGACTTTATAGCAACCTGTTCACAGCACATCCCCCTTTTCAGATTGATGCTAACTTTGGGTAAGGCTCAATTTTTTATAAAGACTGTAAGGTATCTTGTCAATTTCACTTTCATCACTTTCATGCGTTCACTGTTTTTTGATAAATCTGCTTTCTGATGCTAGTTTTTTCCCTGTTTTTAAACATTTTTGCAGTTATCATATCTTGTTGAATATATTCCATTGCATCTTATCAACATTATAACCCAGGACTTCGGCTCTTAATTTCTTCTATAACATCTTACACAGCATAACTGAGCAATTCCATAACTGTGAAAAAAACCATTACATTCTAAGTATTGAAGTGGACCCTCGGGAATAGTAGTATTTTTTTTACTTCACCCATATTCTTGGTAGTTAAATGCAGAAATAGAAACGTGGCACGAGATTAAACTATTGCTTTAGCTTTAACGACGAGGTGTGCTCCTGATAATTCCTTGGCTGAAAAAAAAAAACACTTTTTGGTGGCAGTTTTTCTGGAGCAATAGCAGAAATGCTTGTTCAAAGCACAACGAAGGACCTTTACTTGCTTCCGGCATTGCCACGCGATAAATGGGCCAATGGTTGTGTGAAAGGATTGAAAGCTCGTGGTGGGGTGACAGTCAACATTTGTTGGAAAGAAGGAGATCTTAGTGAAGTTGGGCTGTGGTCAGAAAGGCTGAATTCTCAAGTAAGACTACATTATAGAGAAACCGTGGTCTTAACAAGTTTATCACCTGGCAGAGTTTACTCATATAATAACCTATTGAAGTGCGTGAAGACATACTCTCTCCCTCAGAAAAGTTAATCCTTGAATATTCTTGCAATACTTCTAAGTAAGAGACATTGTTTTTTGCAATTTGTCATGGGTTCAATGTTGGATGCAGTTTGCGGGATCAAGATACATTTATCTTGCTTCCTAAGATTATTCTTTTCATATAGCTGCTGAGAATGTAATTTAACCAATAATTTTGTTTTCATTGATGCATTTGTTTTACGTTTTTATGCGTAAAACCTGTGTAATGCTGTTGTCATTTTTAGTATTCAACTTCACTCGAATTCAATGGATCATAGATATTCTGCTGATCGAGAATATGTAGAGGGATGTGGTCTAGGTGTTTATGTTTGAATATGAATTGGGAGAATTAAAAAGGCTTTATTTTCAATCAACATATTTTCTTTCTTCCTCAATGTGTTTTGGAATTTGCTGCATGGAAGTTTAATAAGAACATTTTTTTTTTTTTATCTAAACTAAACACAGGTCAGGCTTTCCAAATTAGAGTACAGGTTGAGCAATGTGACTTTGCCATGGCTCTCATTTTCCAAAGAGCATAGAATGTTAAATAATAATAAAAGAAAGATTAGAGTGAGCTTCTACCCATGCAAATAATATATATGGAAGTATAATAAATGAGAGGTTTCACAAGAAAATTGTGGAATGTATTGTTAAGAAATAAATTTAGACTTAATTTTACAAAATTAGTTTGAAAGATAAGATTATTATCTATTTATATTTTACAAAATGATGTATGACTTCCAACATATATAATTAAAGTTTTTTTTAGATATTAAGTTAAATAGATTAAGAAAGACATAATTTAAATGCATGATAAATCTCTCATAATTTTTTAGTTTTTATATTCATTATCCTCATTTCAAGAAACATATATACTCAGAGATTTTATTTTTAGATGTTAAGTTAAATAGATTAAGAAGGACATAATTTGTCCCTTTACATTTTTCATTATTGCTTTATATTTTATACTTATAATTTATCGTAGAAAATATTAAAATAAAAATTAAAAACACTAACCACCATTCGTTAGTAAAAATTCTTTCTAGTAGTTTTTTCAAAATTATATTGTAATTTATACATAAATTAATTTAGGTTATGAAAAAACTTTATTTCTTTTAAAAACATTTATGTAGTTTATAAAAAAAATGTCCAAAAAAATTACAAAAAACGGTTACATACAATACAGGTTAAAAATTGGAAGCAGCTAAAAGCGACATCGTTTTATCTGCTCCATGATATACCTAAGCAAAGCAAAACCTACGATTCTCTCACTTGCTCAGTAGCACCAGCCACCAACACTAAACCCTTGCAAAGCCCTAAAACAGCGTTCCTCGTCTCTCAGATTGGATTGCAATGGCTTGGCGTTCTGGTTCTCTCTCTCGTTCCTTAGTATCCACAGCTAGGGCTTCTCTCCGGCCGGCGGCGCCGTCAGCACTTCCCCGCATCCGTCCGCCACCGGTGACTGCCCCTCGCATCCAGTCCCGCCGCTTTTCCATGCCGGCTACCAGGTCTCGATTTTCACCGTTTTTCTGTCTCTGATTATTTAACGATAGCTAGAAAGACATCGTTTCAGAACGAATTGCTAATCTGCCGTCGTTTTAATTTCTCTAATTTAAAATTATTTTTGTAATTTGTTGCATTCTGAATTATATTGAGAATTTGTATTTTCCTTTTTACCAGGAATCTGGGGCAATTGGGCTGCACACAATCACTTTTACCTCTACAAAGTACAATGGCTATTACCTGCATGACGTCACACATTGTTGTCAGTGCTCGTGCCTGTTGCGAGCTGTCCCATGGTACCTTCCGTCGTTCTTGTCAAGATCGCTAGTAGTCTCTTTGTGAGTCTTGCTGGTTCTAGGATGCATGAAAATTTAGAATGTGAAAATGGTTTATGCTGTTTTGTCTTTAAGCTTATCATTCCATTGCCTCACCCAAAATTCCCTTTTAAAAAATCTTACTAATGTGTTGGGTTGTATAGAAAAACCTTATATTATAGGCATGATAGATGGTGAATTTAGGTTTGTTGCTTTATGCGAAGAGATGAGTTGGGTAGAATTTGTGAGTTTGTCTGGCTTGGCTCATAAGAAGGTATTAAGATTTAAATTTATAGGGATGAATGGAAAGGATGGGTGATGCGCCAGGACATTGATCATCTTCCAATGGCGAGAGAAGAATGCTGCATAGTAGGTTCCTTTTTTGTTTTCCTTCGTTCAAAATTATAAATTCAGTAATGTTTTCGGTTAAACCATATATATAAGCAAGTGATTGGTTATTCTTAGAGATGAACTGAACCAGTAGTCAGATAAGCAATTGTTTATTTTTTTTAAGTTATTTTCCTTGGCCGTGCATTTTGTCTATCTATTGCTTGGATAATTCATTATTAATTTCAGTATTGAAAAATCTCATGCTTTGAGCTGTTATTGTATCCCCTCTCATTTTACTTTTGCTGGCTTTTCATTTTCATTCAACTGTATTTAACTTGTACGTTTTTACCTAAATATAAAATATTTTATGGTTTCCAACAAGATTTACGGGGCCTTCCCAAAAAAACTCACTTGAATGAATTATTTGAGCATTTTTCGTCAGTTATTAAATTCCATGCACACATTTGCTTAGTTTACCAGAAATAAAATCCATGCCAGAGTCATCCTTGAAATGGCTGTATGTCCAGCCCTTTCATCAGTTTTATAATGCTACTAATGAGTAAACTACATTCCTTTCACAGGTGATCCTGATTCCTGAGGTGAGGTTCTAAGTCCCCATTTATTATTTTGGTTAAAACTTAAATACCTCCTTGATCCAACTTCAAATCCTTTGCTCTGAAAGATGAGATTTTTATGCTAAAGAGGTTACTGTCTTGAAAATCTTCCTACGAAGGCAATTTGAAAGTCTCGGGCAGCTAGGCATGGTTGTCAAAAACCACATTCTGTCCTTTTATGTAAAGGGTGATTACAACCTTGGCTATCAAAAAAAAAGAACATGTCGAAATTGTTTACTATACTACTTTTAGTGTTTGCATTCTTAGTCTGTCAAAGAATTTGCTGGCTATGGTTGTACGTTATCACCACTCAGGCCTTTTTGGTTATTCATGCTATTTTGGTGGTTTCAATATAATTGATACAATGCATGCACGTGGGATATATAATTTCCGAAAAAGTCCTGTGTAAGAAAACTTGTGAGCAAATAATCTGAATGTCTGGTTGAGCAATATTGTCCAAAATCTTTTTAATGCCATGAAATCTCATGCTTATGCTATTATGATTTCCTTTGCTGTTGCAGGTACGTGAGGAAGCTGTTGGATTTTCCCAGTTGGCTTTTTTGGATACGGGTGACCAATAATCAGGAATAGTGTTTTCTGCTAAGTAACAGTTGTAGGAATGTCGAATTAGATTCATCGGTCATGTCCATCATTTGTGCTACTTATTCAACAGAGAAAACTATTTATCTTCCCTAAATCGGAACAACATTCGTGATTAGTTCTTGATTCTTCTTGCATCTGGCATTGTTTAAATGCTGTACATTTGTGGTCTTTCTTTTAAATATTTGCGAAATAATGTCTGTGGTTTGTCACTTATCAAGCAATGCACTAAATTAGCCCAGGAATGGGTTTTTTTGGTCCTTATTATTGCAAAAAACTTGTATCAAATTATAAACAAAGTAGAAGTTATGTTGCTTGAGGTTATGGTAAGATAAATGGTAGTTTACATCATTGAGGACTTGTAGTTATGCAATTTTTTAGAAGGGAGTTTATCCCTTTATACACATTTACTTTGAGTTGTACAAATGTTTTTCATTCTATGTTTAAAATTTTGGTTGGACATGTATGTCATTTGTGTCAATTGATTCTAGTGTCAGACATGAATTAAATTTATTTATTTTTCTTTCGAAATTATTTAGTTTAATTATAAGTTTAATACATAAAAGCATACCAAAGATGTTGATTTACAAATATGATCATTTGTTTTTTTAACTTTATTATGTTTTCCCTTCGCAAATTTATATGAATAGTAATATGGAATTAAGCTGCAAATAAGTATTATAGTTTGCAGTTAAGTTTACTCTTAATTGACATTGTGACGCCGCAATAGTCTCTTTTTGATATTTGTATTTTAAATGTGTCTACGTATATTTGGATGGGTAGTAACTTTGAATGGGACAAGTATTTTGACATCTAATAAATTTTTATGCATTCTTTATATTCACTATTTTACTTTTGATTCTTTTTATAAATGTAAAATTTAACTTTTATTTAATAATAAAAATAACTCAAATAGAAAAAGGATTGTCACATTGATTAAGTTATAATTAATGATTATTATTTTTATTATTTTTATATTAAAAATTAAAATAATTAATTTAATTAATTAATATATTATAAATTTTTATAACAGATTTTATAAAAATAAAAATACTTTTTGAATTTCTAAGAAAATATCTCTTTGACACAAAATAAATACTTTGAAAATTTAAAATCTCCACTTAATAGTAAGAAAAAAGAATATTCATTTGACACCTTGAAAATTTTTTCATTTGTGAATACTTTTAAAACATTTCAAAGGTACAAATTTTAAATTTTGCATAAAAGAAAATCTTTGAAATTTTTTGAAATAGTAAAATATAGTTATTTTATTATTTAATTCATATTTTAATTGTTCTTTTATAAATTTTTTAACTGTTTAACATTATGATTTTCTTAACTTAAATTTTTTTATGTTTAATTATATTTTAATTTTTAAATAATATTAAAATATAATTATTTAATTATTTTTCAACTTTCATTGATATGAACAAAATAAAATATTAAATAAAACTGTAAAATGTTTGTGAACATTTTTTTTCTCTAAATAAATTAAGAATATATTAATGCTTATTAAGTAAAAATTCATTTAAAATTATACTTAATAATAAATTTTTATAAAATTTAATGTGTATTAATTATTTTAATATGTGGATACATGTTAGCATAGGAATGTCAAAATAATTCGTATCCGTAGATATTCGCGGATAAAACCTGCAACGGATAGGAAACTGATATTAAGAATGGATATCCGCTACCCGCGAGTACGGGTATGTTTGATACCCGCATGTTAAGAGGGCGGGTACGGGTCTTATAGTATGTGTACCCGTGGATACCCGTACCTACTAAACTTTAATTCACAAAAGTAACCTCATATATATATATATATATATATATATATATATATATATATATATATATATATATATATCAGTAAAAAAACATTCTAGCCTAATTTTTTCGAAGTTGCACATCTTGTCTTTTGTCTTCATTCTTCAAACTTCAAGTATTGGTACATTGTCTTCTTTCAAGTACATTCTTTGACATTCTTCTCTTTCCTTTATTTGAAATTGGACATATACATCAAATCCTATATAAACAATGATGTTTATGATATGCTTGTTGTCAAATGATGGAATTAAAATAAGAATACTTGACGTGGCAATTGAGGTTTATTATTTGTTTATTTTGTTTATTGTTTAGTAATCAATTGGAGAAAGTGAATTTTTTTATCAATACACTAAATTTTATAATTACTTTTATAATTATTTGGACTTGTATGAACTTGAGTTTATTTAAACTTTATTTAAAATTCATGACAGTGATGTATTTTATTTTATTTGAATTTATGATTAAATATTTAATTTTTAAATATTTTGTAAATACTCGTGAGTACTCATGGATACCGGCGGATACAAAAGAAAAAGGCGGGTACTCGCATAAAAGATACCCGACGGATATGTGTACAGGTACGGGACGGATATTTATCCAGCGGATAGGGTACGGAAGAGCTACTACCCATACCTTACCCACTCCATTGACATCCCTAGATTAGCACGATCCCATCAAATATTAGTTAAAAATTAACACAACTCAATTAATAAAGCATTCTTAATCATTCAAATATCCTTACAAAACAGTAAGTGCATAATTATAATAGTACAACTAATGGCAATAACAACACTTGTCAAATTAGATGTCCAAAATCTTTCGAATAGGAAACATTTTTTATTTCCAAATTTACCGCGCACAAATAAGTTTTTTGAAACGCCAATTAACATAAAAAAAAAAAAAAAAAAAAAAAAAAAAAAAAAAAATAAAAAAAGAAAATTTTTTTAATTACAAAATAAAAAAAAAAAAAAAAATTTATTAAAAACCAAAAAAAAAAAAAAAAAAAAAAAAAGACAAAGACTAAAGATACAGCTTAGTACGGATAACATATGAAAGTCTAAAATATGACATTAATGTCATAAAAAATTGTAATTATTGAAAATGGCAACTTAAAATTTGATATTTCAAAGAGAATTTCAAAGTAATTTTATAGGATAATTAGTAAAACATATTAATCATCTAAAATATTCAATAAAATATATACCACACAAACTATATTCTTGTTTGCATCCTCAAAACTATCTATCACTCTTTAAAAGAAAATCATTGTCCTAAAGTCGAACATTAGTTGTGTAGCACATATACTCACATGTATTTGTCACTTCACATGGGGAAAGCAGGTCATGTTCATCTTTAAATAATTCTAATGAAACCTTTGATTTTTAGCAACATTAATTCATCTAACTGAACATCAACATGTGCTGCTACACTAACATGTAGTTGTCATTTAGGAGATTTTGTGCTCATTTAAATATATTCTCATTTTAATGAAGCCTTCAATTTTTAACAACATTAACCTCTCTGCTCTTTATTTTGCTCCTTTATTGCTAAGAATGTTTTGACCTTGAGGAAGGCAATTATTGAAAGTGACATTGATCTAGGACAATTCTAAAACCTTTAAATGCGAGTATCTCTCTTGCTAGAAAAAAAAAAAAAAAAATTATTCATCAAACTTTAAGAAGTGAAATTATCTTAAACATCGTGCCTAATACACAAAGATAAGTGAAATAAGATAAACTCGAGAATATAACTCGTCATTCACAACAATGTAATAATTTTACCTTCGTGAATTTGTCACAAGGACAATAAACATCTTATACACCAGAAAATTCCAACAAACATCGTTTATTATTCATGCATCACAGCATTCATATTAAAATCAAAATGCTTTAAACCATAATCTTCTCTTTAACTACAATAAACCGTTAAAGGCATAAACACCGAAGAGTTTACCTTTAAAAAGGGAGAGATGAGAGATGAACGTATTAAAAGCTCATACATTGTTCTTTATAAATTCCTGTTCTTTATACTTGTACCTTAATTGAGAGCAAAACTTTAAACTATCATTAAATATCATTAACCAACAATAATTCTTAGTTCTTTTATTACATGTCTTTGGTGAGTAATGTCTAAGGTGCCTAAAGAGAAGAGGGTATGAATACTTTAGTTGTGAATAATGGGTTTTCTTAGTAACCACTCTTTGGTATGATGAAAAATTTAGTGATTGCTAAGGACTGGACTTAAATGTCATATTGTACAGTAAATAAGTATTCAGTGTTGTTATCTCATTCCTTTACCTCTTCTACCTTCAAATATCAAAATTTAATTTTGTATAAATTGTATTCTAACTTCGTAGGACCTACCATAACCTAATTCTTCATCTTACAATCTGGAAAACCTTTTTCTCGTATTCTTTTTAAAGCTTCTGAAAAGGCTTGTGTCCTTCTTTTATGTGTAACAGATAAAGGCAAATATTTACAGTTTAAAATCTTCCGTTTTTTTATTCCTGTCTTTACACAAATCTTTTTTATGTAAAGTTCAATTAAACTTTTCTTAGAATTTTTTTTAATTTATTTTCAGCATTATCAATATAAAAATCTTTAAATAGTTTACTAATTAGGAAGTATCGCGCGCGTGTATATATATATATATATATATATATATATATATATATATATATATATATATATATATATATATTTTTTTAATAAATATAATATTTTTAAAATTTTTTTAAAATATATATATTT
>Ga0214542_1001405_pt1 | contig 49287 bp, 25 predicted proteins | sample CNSS1metaG_FD_160096 | JGI IMG/M metagenome (GOLD analysis project Ga0214542, IMG submission 160096) | Root nodule microbial communities from cowpea collected in UCLA plant growth center, Los Angeles, California, USA - CNSS1 | ecosystem: Host-associated > Plants > Roots > Nodule | place: USA... | reverse complement strand
GAGTCAGTCCGCTCTAGGTGAGACTAACTGGCTCCTCAGAGTGTTAGGATGCAACCTTACCTTGAATCCTTACCTAGTTATACAGATGGGGCACCACCATGGACACCCACTAACAGGGGCCATGGGATTACGTCCCGACCACTGAAGCGTAGCCCCGGAGGTCTCACATAGAGACCCCAAGGAATTACACACTGACACGGACCAATATTCGTAAAACAGCAGTAGGAGAACATCAAAATCATGTTTACAATTCCATACCCATCCATGAGATTTATTCCTCATACGCATCACATTTTGAATCCATACATCTGATCATCACCATCCCATGAGTCTAGGGTCTCATCTCATGTCAATACCATGTTCCTTTAGTTTCAAACCACGCATTCATTTCACATGCCAAGTTTCCCCCAACACCCATCATTCATCATTTATGAATCATGTCACGCATATATAGCAAACCATTAGGCATATATCCATACACTTGTACACGCATCTCATCATGGCAGTCATACCCAAACAATTTCAATCATAAGTGAGTAAATACACAACCCACACCACACTGTCTCGCCCAATCCCTCGCTTATGCTGAAGGGTCTCGCTCAGGCGAGACAGTCTCGCTCAAGCGAGTCCCCTTCGCCTAGGCGAGGGCTTGAAAAGAGCTTCAGGAAGCAATGCAGGATCTCGCTTAGGCGAGACCCCTCTCGCCTGGGCGAGATGCTCGCTCGCTCAAAATAAAAAGCGGGTCGCCTGGGCGACCACTCGCGTAAGCTGGTCTAGGCGAGCCCCTGTTTGTCTTGCCTAGGCGAGACTGGCCCGCCTGAGCGAGATTAACAGGTCTCGCCACTGTTTCACTTGCAGCAGCCTTGTTCTCCACCCAAACAATTCATGCAATATACTCTCACGCATCAAAACGAAATATCACACCATAAAATCAACACCCAACTCATACACGGTTCAGAAGGATGACTCAAAACTAAAAACCCTAACTTCCCGTACCTAGAAGAGGGCTAACGGAGCTTCGACACGGGACCTCGGGGTGCAACAACTCAAGGATGGCTCGCAGAACTGGCAGGACAGCAAAATAGAACCAGGGAAACTGAGTCAACGGAGGCTTTTAACCGAAAATACGAAACAAGATAGCGAAAGAGAATTGGCACGGCTGGGAAAGACACTTACATGGAGTAGAAGTCCCTTTAGCTTACGTGACAGTCGAACGAAACCCTAGCGGAGGGGGTGACGGCTGCAGCTCAAGGCAAGGACAAAGTTTTTCTGAAAATGGTAAGGTACGTTAGGTTTAGGGCAGACCTAAGGACTTTATACGTTGGGCCGGCCTTAGGCCCACTTACAAGAGCAACCCACTAACTTTAGGGCAGAAATAAAATGGGGGCCTTACATTCTCCCCAACAACAAAATTTTCGACCTCGAAAATAAAGACTCACCAGGTAAACAGATGTGGGTGTGATTTTCTCATGTCCTCCTCTAATTCCCAAGTCGAGTCACCCGTCCTCCGATCCCAGATGACTTTGACAAGATTGACGGTCTTTCCACGACGTTCGTCAACCTTGCTATCCTCAAGGGCTATGGGTGGTACTTCCACTGTGAGATCCTCCCTGATCTGTATATCCTCAGCTTCCAATACGTGGGCCGGATCAAATACATACTTCCTCAGCTGTGACACATGAAACACTGGATGAAGGTTTGCTAACTGTGGGGGTAAAGCTATCTCATAAGCCACTGGCCCAATCCTCCTCGTGATCAGATACAGGCCAAGGAATTTGGGCGAAAGCTTTCTTGAGCGGAGAGCCCTTCCCACGCCCGTGGTTTGGGTCACCCTCAAGAATACATGATCGCCAGCTGCAAACTCCAAGGGTCTCCTCCTACGGTCTGCATAAGCCTTCTGCCTACTCTGAGAAGCCAACATCCTATCTCTCACCATCCTCACCTTCTCGGTGGTCTGCTCTAACAACTCTGGTCCAACCAACACTGCCTCTCTATCCTGATACCAATAGAGAGGAGTCCTACACCTCCTGCCATAAAGAGCCTCGTACGGCGCCATGCCAATGCTCGCATGGAAACTGTTGTTGTAGGTGAACTCAATCAAAGGCAATACCTCATCCCAAGCTCCTAGATGATCCAATATGCATGTCCTCAACAAATCCTCTAATGACTGGATCGTCCTCTCAGACTGGCCATCGGTCTGAGGGTGATAAGCTGAACTCATGGTGAGCTTGCTACCCATAGCACTCTGTAACGTCTGCCAAAACCGGGATGTGAACCGCGGGTCTCTGTCGAAAACTATGCTCGAGGGTACCCCATGCAACCTTACAATCTCCTTGACGTACAGCTGGGCCAACTTGGCCATGGACATCCTTAAGTTCATCGCCAAAAAGTGTGCACTCTTGGTCAACCGATCCACTATCACCCAGATGGTGTCATGTCCTCTAAAAGTTCGCAGAAGATGAGTCACGAAGTCCATGGAGATGCTATCCCATTTCCACACTGGTATCTCCAAAGGCTGTAGAATTCCACTAGGTCTCTGGTGCTCCACCTTCGCCTTCTGACAAGTCAGACAGGCGGATACGAACTATGCCACATCCTTCTTCATCCCCTGCCACTAGAAAGTTTCCTTGAGGTCCTGGTACATCTTAGTCTTGCCGGGATGCAGGCTAAGACGACTTTTGTGTCCTTCCTCAAGGATCAACTTCCTCACCTCTGCATCATCAGGTACGCATACCCTACCCTGAAATCACAATATACCATCATCACCCAAAGCAAAGTCTCTAGCCTCATCTGATCCAAGCTGTTCTCTAACTCTGTTCAGACCAGCATCCAACAACTGCCTCTCTCTGATCGAGTCCAAGAAGTCACTAGATATAGTAAGGGTACTACACCTAATGGACTCGGACCCCAACTCCACCTGTATCCTCATGTCTCGGAATTTCTCCAATAGTTCTACCTCTTTTATCATGAGATGTGCCGTATGCACCATCTTCCTACTCAGAGCATCTGCCACCACATTTGCCTTCCCTGGGTGATATAGGAGCTCGAAGTCATAGTCCTTTAGGAATTCCATCCACCTCCTCTGCCTCATGTTAAGCTCCTTCTGGTCAAACAAGTACTTGAGGCTCTTATGATCGCTGAACACTCGGAACTAAGCACCATAAAGATAGTGCCTCCAGATCTTTAAGGCAAATACTATCGCTGCCAACTCAAGGTCATGAGTGGGATAGTTGCGCTCATGTACCTTAAGTTGTCTCGAAGCATATGCCACTACCTTCTTTTCTTGCATCAAGACACAACCTAGTCCGAGATGAGACGCGTCACAGTAGACTTCAAACGGTTTCCCCACATCCGAAATTACCAATATAGGAGCACTCGTCAATCTCCTCTTTAGCTCTTGAAAGCTCTCCTCACACTTGTCCGTCCAAGTGAAGGGTTGGTCTTTCCGGGTAAGTAAAGTCAGAGGCACCACTATCTTGGAGAATTCCTCTATGAATCTCCTATAGTAGCCCGTTAACCCCACAAAGCTCCTGATCTTTGTGGTCGACTTAGGACTTTCCCACTTAACCACTGCCTCGACCTTTGCCGGGTCCACTGCAATCCCCTGGGCGGATATCACATGCCCCAAAAACTGAACCTCACCCATCCAGAACTCGCACTTAGACAACTTGGCATACAGCTGCTTCTCTCTCAAAACACCAAGCACCAACCTCAGGTGTTCTGCATGTTCCTCCTACGTCTTGGAGTAGATAAGGATGTCGTCTATGAAGACCACGACAAACTTATCTAGGAAAGGTCGGAAGATCCTGTTCATGTAGTCCATGAACACCGCCGGAGTGTTGGTCATGCCAAACGGCATAACCACATACTCATAGTGGCCATATCTGGATCTGAAGGCCGTCTTCTGCACATCATCAACCTTCACTAAAATCTGGTGGTAACCCGATCTCAGATCTATCTTCGAGAATATCGATGACCCATGTAGCTGATCCATTAAGTCGTCGATTCTCGGGAGCGGATACTTATTCTTGATCGTCATCTTGTTCAGTTGCCTGTAGTCCACACACAGACGTGAACTCACGTCCTTCTTCTTTACCAACAACACTGGTGCTCCCCAAGGCGAAGTGCTGGGTCGGATGAACTGTTTCTCCATTAGATCTTCTATCTATTTCTTGAGCTCTACCAACTCTGCCGGAGCCATGCAATACGGGGCCATCGAGATCGGGCCTGTTCCTAGGACTAGATCAATAGAGAACTTCACCTCTCTACTGGGAGGCAACCCAGGTACCTCATCCGGAAATACGTCTGTAAACTCATGCACTATCGGTATATCTCATGTTCTCTCTCCCTCTCCTACCTTCATACGAGCGAAGATTATGAAGCACTGCGCACCACTCTGAATCTCCCTCACCACTCCCTGTGGGGACACCAACTCAAGTTCCTCTAAGTCGGGAAACAACAACTTCTTCTCCCGACAATCTATCAGAATGCGATTGGCAGAGAGCCAATCCATCCCTAAGATCACCTCCAGATCCTGTAGAGGCAGGCAAATTAAGTTCACCCTGTACTTGCGTCCCTCTACCTCCACTGGGCACCTAGCACATAAGGACGATGTCCTGACCAAACCCGACGCCGGAGTAGACACCGCAAGCTCACACTGCAACTCGCGCACCGACAGACCCAACCGTTCCACACATGCATTTGACACAAAAGAGTGTGTCGCTCCAGAATCATATAGCACACAACATCTCATCCCAGAAAGCACACAATAACCCATAACAAGGTTACCTAAACCTGCAGCCTCAGCTCCGGTCATGGCATAGACTCCGTCGCCTGAGGCCTGTTGCCTCTGTCTCTCCCCTGATGCTGATGGGGTGCCTGAACTGGAGGGCGTGTCGCTCAAAATAAAAAGCGGGTCACCTGGGCGACCACTCGCATAAGCTGGTCTAGGCGAACCCTTGTTTATCTCGCCTAAGCGAGACTGGCCCGCCTAAGCGAGATTAACAGGTCTCGCCATTGTTTCACCTGCAGCAGCCATGTTCTCCACCCAAACAATTCATGCAATATACTCTCACGCATCAAAACCAAATATCACACCATAAAATCAACACCCAACTCATACACGAAGGATGACTTAAAACTAAAAACCCTAACTTCCCGTACCTGGAAGAGGGCTAACGGAGCTTCGACACGGGACCTCGGGGTGCAACAACTCAAGGATGGCTCGCAGAACTGGCAGGACAACGAAATAGAACCAGGGAAACTGAGTCAACGGAGGCTTTTAACCGAAAATACGAACAAGATAGCGAAAGAGAATTGGCACGGCTGGGAGAGACACTTACATGGAGTAGAAGTCCCTTTAGCTTACGTGACAGTCGAACGAAACCCTAGCGGAGGGGGTGACGGCTGCAGCTCAAGGCAAGGACAAAGTTTTTCTGAAAATGGTAAGGTACGTTAGGTTTAGGGCAGACCTAAGGACTTTATACGTTGGGCCGGCCTTAGGCCCACTTACAAGGGCAGCCCACTAACTTTAGGGCAGAAATAAAATGGGGGCCTTACAAATTTCTTTTATGTATATGTTTTATCTCCCTCTTAGTTGTTTCTTAAAGGGAATAAAACTTCACACGGAATCAATTCTACTATGTTTATATTTTTTTAAGTGAATGGAGAGATCTTGTTTTATATTTCTTCCATTTATTTAACGAAATTGGATTCATTAATTGAATTTCCTACATCTATCTTCTTTAAATTTTATTCTCCGTTCAGCGCGTGAAATTGATATTTGTCTCGACACCTTCTGCATTTTACCTTTATACTAATTTTTTATTATATTTGGCTAACTAATTTATAAATTTCATGTACTATTCCTTCTTCATCTTTCGCATGGGTTCTTCCCGCATTTACATTAAATAAAAGGGGCCAAATTTTATGAAATAAAATTCGTAATCAAATTAAGATGATACATATTGTAACATCCCATTTAAATAATAACATAATTTAATGAAATCTTACACCGGATAATATAAAGAGCTAAGTTGCAGAGTATAAAGTCACTCCTTACAGTTATCCAAGGTACTTAAAAGGAAATACTAAAGCTCACTACAAAGCCTACAACCCAAAAGGAGTAAGAGATAGCCGGTATTCGAAATAAAGCCTTAAGGGTAATACAATACACGAGCCTTAGCCCTAAAGAAAAGCCCAAATAAAACATGAAGTCCAGTGTTAGACTATGCAGCGGAATCATCTCTTCCCTGTTGATCTCGAGTACCTCTCGCATCTGCTCCCATCAATAAATTGATGATCATCGCAAAGGTAGAAGGACAACATACAAGGCAATCAAACAAGCAAGGGTAAGCTAGAGCCAAAATTAGTTTTATCATGCAATCAGATATACTTTCACAGTCCAATATACATACATCATCCAAGCATGTTATGACCTTACAATCAATACACTAAGACTCGATTCGACTCATCTTGATATATATAATTTGGTCGGATTCAGCGGATGCTTGCACTTGTGGTGGATACCTCTGCTCACCCCCGAGCTATGTGTTACAAGTGTTACAATGAATCAATCCCCCACACACAAGGTTAGCCCTTAATGAGTTTCAAGCCTCCTGCTACTCTCACCACAAGAGTCAGTCCGCTCTAAGTGAGACTAACTGACTCCTTAGAGTCTTAGGATGCAATCCTTACCTTGAATCCTTACTAAATTATATAGATGGGGCACCACCATGGACACCTACTAACAGGGGCCAGGGAATTACGTCCCACCACTGAAGCATGACCATGAAATCTCACCTAGAGATTCCAAGGAATTACGTACTGACCACATACTATACATATTCAAACAAACAGTAATATTTATCATGCTTATAAATCTCATGCCAACCTTTATAATCCATCTTCATACATGTTCCATGTTGAATCCATTCCAAATCATCCTTCCCAATTCATGAATATAGAAGTGTAATTCATACCGACACCATGCCACTTTGATTACCAACCATCTCATACAAGTCACATGCCAAGGTCATGTTAAACTTATCAATCACAGACCATAAACCATTCTACTCATACCCATTCTTCCAATTCATGTTTTTAAAAGTAATTGAATCAATCCACAAGTTCAAGTTAAAGTAAGAAATTAAAATTCTGCAGCAATTGTCGCTTAAGTTAGACTGATCTCGCTTAAGCTAGAAATTCTCGCTTAAGCGAGACTGATCTCGCTTAAGCTAAAATCCCTCGCTTAAGCTAAACTGACAACTTTTTAATGGTTTCAACATGTAAAAACACGAAATCTCAAACAGCAAAAATTTAAGAAAACACAAGCACATTGTATAAAACGTTGGCATCATATTTCATGCTTTAAAAGAGTAAACAAATCAATCATGGGAGCATACAAGCATTTAACAATTGTCAATCTCGCTCAAGCTAAGGAGCTCTCGCTCAGGCAACAGGGTGTCTCGCTCAAGCGAAAAAACTTTCACTTAAGCGAGATTGAAAACAAAGAGTACTTCGAGTTCTCGCTCAAGCTAGCTCATCTCGCTCAAGCGAGAGGCCTTCGCTCAGGCGAGCACTCGAAACTAAAAAGGGGCGAGTTACTACCATTCTCGCTTAAGCGAGAGCTTCCCGTTTGGGCAAGAAACAGCTCGCTTAGGCGAGCATAGCAGATCTCACCTGCTCTCACGCATGCAAAGCCAAAAGCCCATCCAGAAACAATACACTGATTATTTTCACACCATCAAAAGCACATCAAATTATCAAGAGCACCCAACAGAAACAAAAAGACACATTATTTATAAAAGTATGAAATATCCTAGCTTCCCTCACCTGGACAGATGCTAGTGGAAAGCACAGGCACCTACGGCAACGAACCCAACAACTTCAGGAGCATGGAATGAGGTTGAGCTGACTTGAATCTGAATGAGCTTCGAGCCCTAACAGAGCACTATTTGAGGGGAAAAGAGGAGTAAGATGGCTGATTTTGCAAAGTGGGTAGAACATGAGAGGGTTAGGCTGTTTTAGGGGTTTTGGGATGCCCTATGGGCCAGCCTTAGGCCCAACTGACTAAGAGAGGCCCTTAAATTTTAGGACAAAATTAAAGTGGATCTTACACATATACATATATAATGTATATTTATTATTAGTGTTTTAAAATTTAGCTTGCAAATAACTTTTTTATAATATTCATAAATTAGTGATAACTTTTAACTTACAATTATTTATAACTAAATCAATATAAAAATAAAAAGAAGATAGATATTTTTTTATTTCTTAATGCAACCATTTACAACCTTGAAAATTTTTTGTTTTAAAAAAATTGCGTATCCCAATAATAAATATTTATAAACAAATGATGAGTTAAAGCAAATATTAGACGAGTAAAGAAAAGAAACATTCTAGACAGGCAAAAAGTACTAGAACAATTCAATATGAAACATCATACAAGTCAATATAAAAGCACACAAAAGATACTAGACAAGTATCTATTAGACGAGTCAAAGTCAACTCATGAAGTAAAATGTTGAAACACCTATTAAACGAGTACTTCCATTAGACGACCTAATTGAAAGATGACTAGACGAGTAAAGTGTCAAAGTATAAAATGAGTATCAGATTGGTCAAACAAATCAAGTTCAAAATGATGCAAAAGAAATCCATCCAATCACAAGGTGATGAAGATCAATTGCAAATTGATCAAAAGAATTTGAACATTGGAATTGATGGTCATGTTGAGAAAGAGAATTGCACAACAAGTCTCAACATTATTTGAAGATATTCTAACAGAAGATTTGATTATGGGAACAAATAATAATTGAAGATATATTTGAAAAAATCCAGAAATCTGAATTGAATATTAAATTATTCATATAAGGACATATTTTGAATTCCTCTCTGATGGATAACTCTAAATATTGTCATATGAATATTAATCAATCACGAGACAAGAAATAGACTCTACAAATTGAAGATTGTAAGAGTATATTTTGATGATTACATCCATAACATTACAATATTTAAAATTCAAATTGTTGAATGGCTAAAAAGGAAAGAATTGATAATTCACAGGAAGAAATACACTCTAATTGATTATCAAGAACTTCCAAAGTAAAGAACGACAAAGATATTTGAATATATGAAGATATTTTGCATTAGTGGTCAAATGGCATAAGCATAACTATACATCAAGATCTAGATGAAGAAGACAAGACACAAGAGAGAAAAAGAAAAGAATCAAACATGTTGAAACTCTGTCAAATCCAATCTTGAAGAGAAAAGAGAAAAGAGAAAGAGAGAATAGTTTGTGCACTTATATCGTCATATACATTTTTTTTAGAGAGTGATATTGGGTTGAACAAAACCATTGTAAATCCTTCATTATGTGAAGTGAACTATATGAGTGTTATTGTAACTCTCTTACGTGAGATCATTTAATTATAATTGTGAGTTCTTGATCACATGGGGATATTAAGATAAGATACCTCGAGACCCCCTCGCCTGAGTGAGACATTCCCTTGCTCAAAACCAGGGTTGGTCGCTTGAGCGACAACTCGCGCAAAAGGCCTGGGCGAGCCTCTGTTAATCTCACCTAGGCGAGACACGCTCGCTTGGGCGAGAAAACAATGCTCACCATTGTTCTCTCGTGCAACAGTCACACAGACGCAATCCCAACGACTCAAAAGGCATTTTCATCAACTCACAGTAGCATACAAACCATAAAATCATACTATAGCAGCAAAGCAAGCAGAAAACGAACTAAACAAGTGAACCCTAACTTCCCTTACTTGGAAATAAGCTAATAAGGGACTTCGACACTTAAGCCCACGAGTACAACAACTTTGAGAGCAGTTTTAAGAGCTGCGAACAGTGACACGGAATGGAAACGAGGTTATTACTGTGAACCTCCAATAGGAACTACGAAGGCCAACTGAAGAAGAAAGAGTATGAGTTAAGGGACAACTTACGTGGAGCAGAAAATGGTTGAATGAACTTGAGAACAAACGGGGTCCAAAACCCTAGCAAAGAGTTGCAACTGCTCTAGGAGGAAATGAGGGAGACTGATTTTCTAAAAGTGAGAGGAATAAGGGTGTTAGGGCAGATTAGGGTCTTTGGCTCTCTATGAGCCAGCCCTAGGCCCAACTGATTTGGGGCAGCCCTTTAGAAATTAGGGCATAAACAAATAGTGGGTTAGGCCCAACTGATTTAGGGCAACCCTTTAGAAATTAGGGCAGAAACAAATAGTGGGCCTTATATAAGTGGGTCTTATTACTATTATTTTTTTCAAAATATTATTGTATGAAGTTTAATTTTTATAATTCTCTTAGTGTTTTCTTTAATTTAAACTATGTTTCCCTATATTTTTTAATGAGTGATGAAAATTCTCAAATAATATATATAACTATGTAAAAATATTAACAAATTAACTAAAAATAATATAAAAAAGAGCATAATTTAATAATTTAAATTCAATACATAAAATAAAAATAAAAACTATAACAAACATAAGGCAATGATCGTATAGCTGCCATCATAAGAGACGATCTTCACAAAGAATAATGCGTAGTATATGTAGAATATAAGTCTGTTGTAACAAGTTTTTTCATAATTAATTTTAAAAGAAAAAATAAAAAAATTTATAAAATTAAATATATAAACTAATTCATATCATTTATTAAAATTTATTCTATATTTATACATAAATTAAAACAATTTTGTTTTATTTTTCTTATCCTCTGAAAATGTTTACAGAAGAAATTTATGGAACGAGAACCAATACATAATATACAATAGAAGAAGCACACATGGAAGGGAAGAAAAATGTCATAATCGTGTACATTAATTTGGTTGGTTCTACAACCATTTGTGGCCAAAATACCATCCAAAACCAAACATAGGCCACAAGATTGCATTGTGTTCCTCGTTCCTTTGGTATAAAGATTCTTACGTACACGATGCATCGATTACAAAACTAGAAATTTCACTTTAGAATTTATATTATGTTCCACAAGCCTTGATGCACCAAAGAGAGAGACAAGAATTTAATTTCTAAAAACTACACAAAATATTAAAATAAAATGGGTGTAAACTTTAAGAAGTTGATTTTGGAAAGTTGAAATAATTTTAAAATCTACTTCTTAATAAAGACAAAATTTAGGTTGGAATCTGCTTTAAATTAATTAAATGACATGTCTATTGGAAAGTGTTTGTTATTCCGGGTTAATATTTTCTATTCAGGAGTTGTGTAATGTTATTATTGATTTGTTTCTATATAATAAATCCTGAGATTCTAAAGCTTTTAATAATTTTATTTATATAACTTATCCTGCATTTAACTATTTATTTATTTCAATACCAAAATCTAATGAAAATTTGAAGATGAATGAGAATATCATTTTCCATGTATGATTAAGAATGTCCAAAAGTTATTTATTAGTAAATTTGGAGAAGTTATATGTTTGTTTATACAATTAACTTAATTGAAAAGGGCATGTGAAAGAAGCTACAAACTAATGAATATGTCTTTTTCTATATGGTTGAAGAGTAAACCTTCAATACAGTATAGCGCAAGTGTTACGTAAAAAAAAATCATGGAAAGTCGTCTGTATAAATATTAAATGTAATCTTTTTAGATATGATAAAATACCATGTGTTCATAGTATTTAAAAGCGAAAAAGGGAAATGGCAAAAAGATATTACTATTATTCCTCTACGATAATTTTTTTATATTTCATATGCATGTTTTTAATGTTTTCAAAATAATTTCTTCTTTTGCTTTTACGTTTCTATATCCATTTAAATTTATTAATATTCTGTTGCATTTTATAATTCTTATCTACACTAAAATCTTTATAGTTGATCTTTATCCAAATTGCTTTTAAGTGTAATTATAGTTAGAGGTGTTAATTTGGCTAATGGTTCATGGGTGAGTCCTAACAACTATTTGTTAAGCCTCCCTTAGAGGGGACTCCCAAACGAGGGGGCAAAAAAAAATCCCAACCCCTAAAGCTTCCTCTTAAGTGGGTTAGGGTCAAGGGCAAGATGGGTTTAACCAACTAAAATACTTTAACTAATTCTTGAAAACAATATTTTGAGTTTGAGTCAAAGATTAAGTTGAGTTATCTTGGATCGATCCAAATCGAAGGTCAAGATTGGACGACCAAGCTGGGTTAGGTCAGCCTAGGCCCACGGACAAGACAGATTTGTTTAAACCCACGGTCGATACGGACTTCCACGAGCCCACGGTCGAGAAGGGTCGGGTCGGGTCGGGTCGGGTCGATGACCAATATAGGCCAGCCTCATGCTAATGGTCGAGACAGGTCAACCTGAGCCCATGATTGAGACAGGCCAACAGAGGCCGACGATCGAGACAGGCAAACCCCAGCCGATAGCCAAGACGGGTTGGCCCTAGCCCACGACCGAGACGAGCCAGCCTAGGCTCATAGTTGAGAAGGGACAACCCAAGCACATGACCCAGACGGGTCGGCCCGCTTCGACGGTTGAGACAGGTAAGACCGTGCCAACGGCCAATATGAACCTATGCGTGCCAATTGTCGATACATGTCAGCTCGGGCCCACGATCGATAAGGATCGGGTCGGGCAGTCGACCGAGAAGGGTCGACAACCGAGATGGATTGACCTAGCCCAACGGTCAAGATAGGCCAGCTCTGGCCCACGATAGAGACAAGTTGGTCTGGGCCTACAATCGAGAATGGTTAGCTCGACCCATAATTAAGAAGGGTCGGGCCAGGCGGACAACCAAGACCGGTCAACTTGCACCAACGACCGAGACGTGCCTACCCGTGTCGACGACCGAGATTGATAAGCATGCCCCCACAATCGAAATTGGTTGGCCCAGGTTGAAGATTGAGATAGGCTGACTTTAGCTGACAACTAAGACAAGCTGACCCGAGCCGATAGCTAATCATCGGTCGAGACAAGCCAACCTAAGTTGACGGTCGAGTGAGGTCGGCATGGGCAGGGTTGACTACTATAAAGGGATTTGATGGATGGGTCAAGGTCGATTATCGAGAAAGGACTTAATAATATATTTCTCATGTTTAGAAAGGAAGTTCTTGAATTGGTCTTAACCCACAGGACTTTTGTGGGCTTTTTTTAATTTGGGAATTTTTGTAATTGTGGGTTTTTTTGACTCCAACCAACATGGTTCAAGGTCTAAACCTGTGGGTTAAGCGAAATTAACAACTATAATTATAGTAATCTTTTCTTCATCATTTTTGTGTACCAATTTTTTTTACAAACTTTATTATTATGACTTCAAATTGGTTTATATAACATGATTAGGGAATCAATTATGTATATGAGGTATTAGCTACTTTAAAACTCTTAATTATGTTATGGTTTTGTCCTTAAATGGTGCATCTAAGAATAAAGTTGAAAAAACGTCTCTAAATTATCTTTGGTTTTGACTTAAGCTATATGAGACCATTGAACATAATGAAATAAGTTCCTTAGTTGAGATTTAAGGAAAATGAAGTTCATCTTTGGAACTACTTTCTTATTCATCCCCATTGAGGGCTAAAGGAATGATGAATCATCTTTAAAATCACTTTCTCATTCCATCTTTGACCTTTTTCTCATCCTCACATATAGCACCGATGTTTTAACCTCAAGTCCATTGAAATGACATCATTAGAGTTAATCAACGCAATGTTAGAATTAAGAAAATTGAAAAGTCCCATTAAAGAACAAGATTAAATCATTAACAAGTGATCAAAAACAATCTCAAGATCATCAACTAGAACTCGAAAAGACATACAATATAGGGACACTCTATTATCGAAAATAAAGAATAAACTTGAATTGTATAAAGCCTTTGACTATGAAATCACTAAAGAATCAATCCAAAAAGGTTTAATCTTTCATGAGGAAGAGAACAAAAATTGCAAATAAGAAAATAGAAAAAACAATAATGGGATTATAGAGTGTGGTGTGTCTCTAAAGTTATTATATCTCTTAATGTGACCCTTTTGAATATAATTTCTACACCTCTAAATCACCTAACATTTAATTTTGCATAATCCACATCATCATACATGTATCTTCATCTTTTTGACATTAAACAACTATATGAAATTTTTTATATTATATTAAAAAACATATTTCATCTTTTTTTTCTAAAGGAAACAAATCAAATTATATCACATATATGATTACAAATTACAATTGATCAAATTATTCTTTCCCATAATTGAATTTTGCATATTTCTTAAATAAAATCATTCAATTCAAATAAACGATAAGTGCATTCAAAAGTCCACTAAATTATCTATCACTATAAAAGTTTCAAATTTTCTTTAACAGTACGATACACATATTAGATCGTTCACAGGACATATATACGTTCAAACATATAAATCAATTATCATCAAAATTCAACATATATACTATCATAAGAGCGTATAATATATTATTAAGACTAATTAGTTATTTTAATTAATGATTTTAGTTGAAATTTAGATAATCTATATTAAATAAAATTCTTATTAAAAAAGTGATTTAATCTCAAATACACTAAAAAAACTAAAATAAAATATTGTAAAAATGAATAGAAGTATCATCATCACATACAAATGCTCTGCATTATGCTGGATTTGCATTGCAGGGTCATTGAGTCATCTTTGTTTATGGATTGATTGTCATGGGATGGACGAGATTCAGCTACACGCATGGAAGAGACTAGGTTGAAATGATCATTATATTTTTTTGAGGATTCTGGAATGGTGTCTTCAACTCATCTCGTAAGACCCAGAGTTTGACCTCATGTCACTAAAGACTGAGTTTCAGATCGTCAATCACTTCTGCTACAATGCTGTCAACTGTGTGTACGTTTTCTTCGCTTTTCTGTTACACAGTGACATTGTTAGCCCGTGTATTTTCGTTAATTTTTTTATTTAACAGAAGTTATCAACAAAACCATAAACCAATGTAGCTAAGAATAACTTTACAAAAATATCAACATTAGACATCAAATATTCTTACTGAAAGTAAAACGTGAAGGTCAGTAAAAAGATTTTGTACTGAGGTATTAAGAACACAATGTTTTACATCAAATTGAGAGAAGTTCATTGAAGAGCAACGTCCAAACAAATGATGTAAAATATGGGAAATAGTATGCATTAAAAATCATGTAAAATGAGAAATTGAATGAATTGAAAGTAATTCATACTGTAAGGAACATGTTATCTTAGACTTCTATAACCACTCACAATGATAAAAATAACAATCCATTTTTAGTTGACTATTAATACTGAATAATAATCAAACTAGAAAAACACATATTAGACAAGATTTCAAACTGAATTGGTTTATTAATGATTTAAAATTAACTATCTGCAGATCTCATACAAGTCTAATTACTATGATATACTAAAAATTAGAATCTTGATTAGTATTGTTTCCTATGGCACAATCTCCGTATAAGATACACAAAAATTGAGTAAAACCAAGCACAGTCAAATTGATAGAAGTCTTCCAACAATATAAAACGTATAAAAGTTGTCATATATATCTCATTCTAATTTAAGGTTAACCATAGAACAGATCATGGTTTCGTCTATTTCATCACATTATTATGACAAAAACATAAATTGAAAGCACACTCAGTCCACTGGAATGGTATCTCCTATATAGATGACCGACATTATGGAGTTATTCCACTTAAAGCTTCAAAAACATAAAAATAGCTAGCTAATCAGGATCCACACAAAATTTTGAGTAGATAACAAGACTGGCTGTGATCCCCCTCCCTCCCAATCCGACTCATGAGAGGGATGGAAAATCTTTCAGGACCACGGGAATTAAAACAACTCACATCAACAATTTTCCTTTTTGAATGTGTACATAACACCGAAGAATGAAGCTCGTCATCAACCTTAACCCTTTCCTCTCTCACAAGAGACCATAATACCATACAGAGCATGGTAGCCTAAAGGATTTATGCTATTAGTGTATATGTAGATATGTTAATTTACATTTTGTAGGACGTGTCCCCAATCAAGCTTGGTCACCCCATTTCCATCTTCGCCCTACCTCCTCGAGAACAGCTGCCCGAGCTTGGCTTCTCCTTGCCTCGTCCTCCACCCAAGATCTGCAACATTTGAATTATTCATCAGACTCACCTCATTCCAAATACAATCAAGATTTTACTAGTTTGTAATTTTACTAGCAGGTTCACCAGGTGAAAGTAATTTTACTAGTTTGTGCGTCAAATCATTTATTTTCTAAACGCTGCAGGCCATGCTTCTAACACCAGAGGACCAACCAAGTACTACTAGATGACTAATTTTTTCCCAGAAAGATAACTAGTTCCCTTCAAAATCTTCGCCATTAGCAATACTCCAGAACCTTTTATGCTAGATAATGCATATAAATGGAACCAAAGACAAGAATTACTTAAGAGAAATACCCACCAGGAACATGATTGAACCAAAAGCAAACAATTGAGATGCGCAGGTAGAATTAAATAAAACTTCCAAAGAAATAATTAAACAGCACTTTTTGGCTCTCATAAGAACATGATGGAATTGACCCATGGGTAGCTAACCTACGCGGCACAATGCCATCTATGGTTACCGACTTAAAAAGAAAATCACGGGTCACTTAAGTGGAATTCCTAAGATATGATCAAGGCAGGGACGTATAGACGTCATACACAACCCCATAAATTGAATAAGTTTAGACCTAAATGTCCTCCTAAATCGTGACTGAGAACCATCAATAAATCTTAAAATATATGGTTCAAACAGAAACATAGTAAATTAAATTTTCAAATATTTAGCTTCAAATTACTGGGTTCCACATTGACTTTCACAAAAGAAAACATTCTAACCATTGAGCTACAAGGAACGCGTTTATCACACAGCAATGTGTTGACACCAAGTAACTTATTCCCAAACCTTCCCCCTCTTCAGGTTATAGAAGCCGCTAAAGTTTGAAGCTGTCATTTGGAAAGCCATAGATCACAATGGATACATGTGTTGACACTAAATCAAGTGATATCAAACAAATGGGTTAACATGCCGAATGTTTAACTCCCAAACCTGGTTTTAGAATCCTCCAAATTTTGAAATTGTCATTTGGAAAGTCATAAATAAAAATAGATACCTGTGTTTGACGCTTATAAGTCTAAGTCAGAAATTACCTAAGAATCTGAAGAGCTTCTTTTTCAGCTTCCAGAGTAGATTTGGTGTCAAGCAATTCTTCAAGCTTGAATTCTAAATCTTTGAGCAAATTTTGTACTACAAGCCTTTCATCCACATATATGACTCTCTCAGATGCAACTTTTTCTGATATCTCATCAACTTCTTTCTTCAAGCTAAGAAGCAACTGCTTCTGACAATCCATAGCTGACTTTTCTTTCAAATACTCAGTATATAACTTATCTTGATTGATCTCCTCTTCTTCCAAATTCTTTACTTCCATATGATAAAGCTTCTCTACATCTAAACCACGGTTTTTCTCATCATTAAGCTTCTCATCCCAAAACCTCTGCATGTTTCCTCGACTGAGCAACTCAGATCTGATTTCTTCTGCCTCAGCCTGCCTGGCAGAATGTTCGGCTTCTATTCTCAACAGTTCAGCCGATATTGCTGCCTTCATCCTACCACTTGTCAGAGCCACTGCCGCTTGTGCTATTGTGGAAGGCTTGTTTGGCTGAAATCGCTTGCTCTGTCCTGTTAACAATAAGTTCACAGCAGATTCCTCCTATGATCATTCTTCATCATGGCACTCTTAGAAACATGGTGATAATCTGAGACTTAAATAAAATATATAACAACTTTACTATTCATGCATTAATTTGGCCTACTGGTCAAGGTGCAAGCATAAAACAGGTAGCAGGTACTGAATATAGAGTCTGATTTTGTTTCTAATTTCATTATGCTTCTCAGCTTTTCTTCATCATTTAAACATAGAATAACCAACGTAACCTGTTTTAATTTGTTCCCCTACCCCATTACCTAAATTAATTAAATGAAATATTTCTCATTATCATATCTCAAACTATAGAAGTTTTACGTCCTTGAAAACAAGACATTGCAGTTAGAAACATGTAAAGAAACCCGATGTGATCAACAAAACAAAAATAAATGTCAAAGCATGGTGGAAAAGCCCGAGAGGTGATACCAAACACTGTTCTAAGTATACTCCTATCCCCTGCCAACATGTCCACATAAACTACTGGAGAAGTGACCTGCTTCACATCCATATAACCTGCTTTTTTAATTGATATCTGGACTGTAAAAAAGAAGGTATCAGTGCTACCACAAGGTGAAGTTTTAATCATTAACATTCATTCAAAACTATCCAAATACCAAACTTTTGAAAACAGCATACCTGGTCAGTTAGCCCAGTAAAAAGATCATACTCCAACTGAGCTCTCCAGTCTATTAGATCTTGTCGTGAGATGAATCTGCAGTGCACATATTCAATTCAGTAAAACAAAATTTGATTCTGCAGCATTGAAGGATAGAGGACAAATATACCTATCAGGAAAAAAGTGCATGTTTTCAAGACTGCCAGATCCACTATAATTGAAACTGTTGTTCCAAGATAATTTGCTGGGGATCACACCGGCTTCAGCTAAAACTTTTTTTTCTCAAATGGAAAAGCAAACATTCAAATTTCTGCACATAAGTGAAACATTATGGGTTGAAGTAAAGTTGCAACATTTTACCTTGTATGGATCTAAAGTCCTGGTCATCAACACCAATATCATCAAATGCAGTGACTACAGACCCAGAAAGTGATACTATAGGAGCAATCCTGTGTTTAGGATTCCTGGAAGACAGGGAAATCCGTTTCCAATGGAATGGAACCCAGGCAGAGCTACAAATTTTAGATTATTTCTGACTGCAAATTTGCATGCATGATGAATCAGGAACTACTAACCTTTCCAAGGATGAATTCAATTTAACTAGCCATCTAGCAAATTCTCTTCTGGTACACAGTTCATTGGCTTCCGCATCATCTTCAATTATCTAGACATGTCATAAAAAAAAACACAAATTCAAGCCTAATAAAACTCAACCAAAGCATAAAAAATAGCACATTGTTTCAGTGCCGCATTACACAACAGAACACACATGTTAGGCACCAAACAAGAATGAATTCCACAAAACCAGCAGAAATTAAGTACGCCAAAACATAATGTAACAGAGTAAATGTACAATTTCCAATTCCAAGAGGCAAAATAAATAAACTTTTATCATCATAATCATTTATCCACATTATCATTTCTCTGTTACTTGATCTAGGTTCTTGACAGCTTTATCTGTGGTTTATGCTGTTAGACAAACTTAAAATTAAAGCAAATGATGGAGCATTTTTTCCTAAGTGCTAAGTAGATTGAACTGAATAAGGTAGAGAGCTAACGTCATAAGTCAAATGTATCTAGGTTTCCCATTAACAGTGATCCAAGAAAAGGTGATATTGAAATTAAAGTTCTACAGACCATCAACAGTTTAACACCACATGGGCAGATACTACTGGTCTCTAATTCATTTTTGAAAACCTTGCTTGCTTCTGAAAACAAACCTTCAGTGACTTTAAGACTGACAATGCTTCTTCTTGGGTAGAATCCACAGAAACCGCGATCACAACTCGTTCAGGTTTTTCTACAGCTACTGATATGACAAGAAAAAAAAAAAAGGAAATGGTTATAGAAACATTCAGCTAATACACCAAATTAGTCCCTGAGTCTGCATGTACCATTCAGTTTTAGTCCTGAGATATCAATCGTTGTCAGTTATAGTCATTATGGTTGTAATGTCAAGGACCAAAATGATGTAACTAGTTTGGTAATTTCAGAAACTACAGTGACGTTTGTGTAATTTCAAAAACAAATCAATCCATGCCCATAAACTCCAACCTTAAAAACAAGATATCCCGATTTACACACAAAAAAAAAGTTTATCAAATTACCTACCGTTGATCATTTTAATCATTCCGTTTCTAATAGTTTGATAATTTCCATAATTAGTATGATACTTTCGTAATTTCAAAACCAAATCGGAGTTCATAATTTCAAAGACTAATTCGAATTCGGACCATAAATCACCAAAAATCCTAAACACTACGATTAAACACAAAATAGAAAACCAAACATTACCATATTTACCAGTTTCCGTAAGGGTATCAGACACGTCCTCCGTGCGGGCCTCGGACACCGTTGACTTGCTCCCACCAGAAACATCAAAGTCCGGGGTGTCGTTTAGACAACGCCGAGTCTCCACGTCACCGCACATCCCTTGCAACGGCCTCGCGAGTCGAAAATCAAAACCTAACCGCACATCACATTCGTAAAAAGGGGAACAGAAAAAAAAAAAACAGAGACGAAAAACGATACATCCCGAAGCCGAAGGTTAAACGAGAGCGCAAGCTACCTTTCCTGGAAACAGCAAAAACAGCGAGTAGAAGAGCGAGTGAAGTACCGACGCCCACAACTGCATAAGAAGGAAACACTGCAACTGCACGCAACACAAGTTCGCATCACATGAAACGTAGAAAGAGAACCTAACGTAACTTAACCTACCTTTGTTGTCGGTTTGAGCAGGGGCCTCCGGGAGGGCCCAACCGCGGAAGTCATCGGACTGGTCGGGGGACGGAGGGGCCCAAGAGAGGGAGGCGGCGAGGGGGCGGCGATGGAGGGAGGAGAGGGGGCGGAGGGAATGGGGAAGAGAAGGGATAGTGGTTGGAAGGAAGAGAACGAAGGAAGGGGAGGATGTTGCGAACCACATTTTGGTGGGAACGAAGAATTAGGGTTAGGGTGGGTGTTAACTGATGAGGGAGATGCGATCGAGGGGGAAGTTTGAAACGGTGCGTTTGGGTGAAGGGAAGAGTGAGAGTGGAAGAAGCAAGACGGGGCAACCAAAGAATGAACACGGTGGCGGAGGTAACCCACAACTGTGACACCGCCGCTAGCTAAACCCAATGGTCATGAACGACACTCTCACCTTTCAAAAATGTTAGGTAATATTTTTGTTGTCTCTTTTTTTATAAGAATAGTTTTTTTTTTTTTAAGGTTAAATTACTATCATGATCCGTTCAAGCAATATCAGTTTGGTCTTCAAATTTGTTCTTTGTCTCAATATGGTTTTCATTCTCTTAAAAATAATTTAATTTGGTTTTTACCGTTAATTTTGACCAAACGGTATTAAAGTCAACACCATGCCAATTTTTGATTTTTATGAATTTTTTTTATTTGTTACTAGTGTAAACACAAGCGTATGCATGTATGCATTTTTAAATATGTGTGATATTATATTAGTAGGTGATAATATTGTAATGTTATTAAGTTAATATATAAACTAAACTTATATTTATTAAAAATAAAGGAAAATAATCAGAAGATTTTATAAAAAACTTGTAAAAGTAACAGTCAATTTTTAAAATTTTAATAAATTATTATATTTAAAGGATAAACTTGATATTTTGAAATGTGGACACAAAAAGAGGAATCCCCTTTATATGTTGTTATAGATTTAATTTTTTAATTTTTTTTAATTTTTTTATACGTGTCATCCCATAGTTGTGTCACGTCTCAAAACGACTCAATTTGATCTTGTATTTGTTTTTAGTTTCAATTTAGTTCCAATTTTTGTAAAGAATGAAGTAATATTGTCCTGCCTTAAATTGACACTCAATTTAATTTTTTAATAAATCTTATGATGATATTCTTAATAAAATTGACTTTTTTATTAAATATTTGTAAAAATATTTTTAAACAAATTTTTTTTTTAGTTTTATTATTAAACAAAGTTAAACCCCAAACTTAATTTCAAAAATTAACAATTTTGTCATCATATATAAAGGCATCAAGTGTATCTTATTATACAAACTTAGTGGAGATTAAAAATCAAATAACTTGTCACTCATAAGTTTATAAACGAAATTTCAAGTTCAAAACAAAACCAAAGTCTAATGTTTTGTATAGAATTTAAAGTTAATTTAAAATATTTATAGAAATATTTAATAAAAACGTTAATTTTAGTAAGAATATCACCATAAGATTTATAAAAAAGTAAATTAAGTGTAATTTAAGGAGGGACAATATTACTTCCTTTTTACAAATTGAAACTAAATTGAAACTAAAAACAAATATAGGGACCAAAATTGAGTGTCATTTTGACACGTGGTACAACTGTGTCTCATAGTCTCTCTCTAAAATTTAAGACCAAATTTACTATTTATATACATGTTAACCCATGTTTTGTTATTCATGACTTATAGTCCCTCTCTGAAACTTTGACCTAATTTAGTCCCTAGTTGAAACGCATTTCAAACATTAAATAAATTTAACAAAATTAGGTTAAAATGACTAAATTCACATTGGTCTAAAGTTAGGGGACTAAGTTGGACCAAAGTTTAGAAGAGGGGCTTATTCCAATTTTCATTGAAAGTTAAGGAACAAAAAACATAATTAACCCTAAACATCAGTACTTGTTGATGCGAAAACAATAACAAATTATCATGAGACATAAATATTGTCTTACTCAATCTTGGAATCTCTTAAACGGGTACTCTTCGGTCTTGTTTGGTATGTCTTCATATCATGTTGCCGAATGGGACATTTTGGAGGTTAGTTGTAGAAAGGACTCCAACGATCAAGTCAGCAAGAGCTCTCAAAGTCAAATCTAAGTTTTTAGTATTAATGAATTGTGTAACTTTAATTGTTGGGATCCACCTGTATTTATAGAGCATTAATTATAATTTACCTTATTTATGGGTTGGGCCCTTATCTGGGTTCGTATAGGCCTTGTTTAAGGTCCAAGCTTCAGGTTTGGCAGATGGGTTTGGGTAGCTTAGCTGTTTTATTCCAAGCTACAGTAGGCGGCCTTTTTCTGGGTAAGTGGCCTTTTTCTGAGTAAGCGGCCTTTTCTGACTAGAGGGGTTACAATATTGATGCACTTTAGTCGCTAAGCATGTGTTATTTATACTTGATTTATGCTTGCAGCAATATTAGTTAATGACTAAGTTTGAGTATTATTTCATGCTGGTCTTGTTCGAGTTCCGTATAGTACATTAGTCCCACTTTGGCAGAGCTTTGTTATGCCAAAGGTTTTCTAAGCATGTTTGCAAGAAAAAAAATCCTCTTTTTTTTGGTATCTCCCTAGGGTATGGTTGTCCCCCAACCTCGAGGAGTGGAAACGACGCGAGGTTATGTTAGAGATGAAACAAAAGGTCAGAGGTTGTGTTAGGAGAAGTTGAAAAGTCACTATAATTAATGGTTTGATGGACGTTTTCACTTTTTTGTTATCGTGGTGTTTGGCGGGAAAACATTTGGGTTGAAATATGCTCTTATAAATAGGAGTTATGGCTAGAGGTGTGTGCTTACTTGTTCATTTGCGTGTTTGTAAAAAAACTGCATTGCTCTTGTTTAAAGTTGTCTGACAGATTCTCTTAGTGACGTCATCTTCTTATATTAAGGTATGTCTGATAGTGACTCTGCTTTGGGTATGGGTAGTAGGGGTAGCGAATCTGCAAGCGAGTCGAGTGGCTCTACATCTAGTGAAGGGGGTGGCTAAAAGTAGTTTGCTAGCGAGAGGTAGATATGGGTGGGTGGCTCGAGATGTGCGAACTCAATACTCCTTGTTTAAATGGTCCCAATTATTAGAGTCGTGGTTGATGTGTATCCGTGTACTTGAAAGGGGTGTTTCTTCATATATTATTTCTTTAGAACATGTTAGCGGCGTCGATAATCTAAAAGTTCTCACTTTTAATTGTGATTGTACTTTAGTTAAAAGTGAGAACGCCAACAAATTAATTGAGACTTTACATTGATTGATTTGCAAATCTACAACAATAATTAATTGAGCAATAATCTTTAGATAACTGATGATGGATCTATTTTGAAAAAACAATGTAATCAATCTATTTTCTTTATCATTGTTTTTTTTATCTTTTTATCTTTATCTTCTTATGTTATTTTTCCCAACTTTTTATTTCTTATTTTGTTTAACTAACTCCTTTTCTATAGTTTTTATAAGAACTAATTTGTTAGAAATCAATTATGTGTTCGTTGGGAGATGACTAAGGGTTGACTTTACCCATACTAATTTTTTGGCTACTTTCTTAACAATACTGAAGTTTTTATAGATAAATAGTATTAATTTGATCGCTTCATAACAGTGTTATCACTTGGAAAACTAACAACACTTTAGAAAATTTTACTGGACCTTCAAACCCTGCATTGATGGATTTCCATATTGCAAACCAATAGTGCAAGTGGATGGAACTTTCCTATAAGGAAGATATAGGGGCACCCTTCTAGTGGTTGTTGCACAAGATGGGAGAAACAACATTTTCCTTGTAAGACCCGGGGAAATAAAATAAATAAATAAAAGTTTATTTAATTAATGTGAGGGCAAGAATCACCAAGTTAATTAATGCAGAGAGAGACAAGGAATAGTACTAGTTCAAGTGGTGGAGAATACTTAGCTATTATGGGCAGACTTGGGTTTGAGACTTGTGTAGGCCATTAGTGTGTTAATTTAATTGTTTTATTGTTTTGCATGTATGCTTGATCACAGAGCAAGAGGATAAAAGCATAGATAAGTATAAATTACCAAGAAACATGAGTTGGCTTGTTGGTTGTGCATTGGCTTGGTAATTGGATGGTGGTATGTTCAAGCCTTGTTTATAGCAAAATCATAATATTTATTTTTTGCCTTGGTGACGATCTTAGGTAGGTGAAGAGCTGGAGGTAAGTTCTATGAACCTTGGACGCATACAAGGTGTTAATTGGACTTAATTAGACATTAATGACCAAATTAAATATTAATTAAATTCGTTTTTATTTTAATTAAAGTAGTTTTAAGACTGCAGAAGTGAAGAGAACATCATATTTTTGTGTGGTTCACAACAAGGTAGTTTAGAACCCTAAAGAGTTCAGTTAAGAGAGTGTTAGAAGGCTGGGAGAAGGTCTCAAGGGTGGAGATCAAAGTTGGGGCAAAGTAGAACGCTAGTGGAACAATTGTAACGAGAATTCTAGGTAAGGGGAGCTGTATTTTTGTGTTTATATTTGTTTGTATGTTGTCTCTTTGGTGGGTTTCATGGTGTAATTTTGTGTTTCTTGTGTTTGGTCATTCGTTGGACCATGGACAAGCGGGGTGGCAAACTTTGATGTGAACAAGTTCCTTATTTATGATACAATTGTGTTGGTAGCTTAGTTATTTAGGATGAAGTTTTGGAATTTGCTTTTAACGGTTCAGGGTGGAAGTTGGTTTCTCTATGAAATTCGTTAAGTACCGAAAGAAAAAAAGGTGTTTTATTATGTATGGGCTTGTTGATGCACAAGTGAATTTTAGAATGGTGGGTTTAATGATTATTGCATGTTTTTTTTCTTACGTAAAAAGCAACAAATGACACTTGATATGATTGAACTTTTGAAATGCTAATATTATATAAATGGAATAATGAAATTATAATTATATATAATATAATTTAGTGTTTTTTGGTAGTGTTAAAACAATTGCGGTTTTTGTGTTGGAAATTTGATGTGCGTGGTGTTTTATATATGACAGTGCAGAGTAATTTTTTTTTTTTATCTTATGCATCAATGTTTTAAGTGGATAAAGCTAGAATAGTTTTTATCTTTTCAAGTTGGAAATGGTTTATTTTATTTATGTAATTGTGGTTTTGTGATAGGCATAGTATATGATATATAAAGGTTAAAATCATTGGTGTTTGAGTTTGATATCTTGCTTTATTTTTTATTTTAGTATAAATTGATGTAGAACTTTTATGAAGTTAAATGGTTTGAAAACTTTAATGCCTAGAGCATGCATTTAGTGATTTGTAGTGTGAGTATTTTTTTAAAGGTTGTAGATATAAATGATTAGTATATTATATATAATATGGTAAAAGGTTTTGATTTCAATATTATTATTATGGAAATTATTTTGCGGGCATAAAGAAATATTTGATACACTATGGTGTTCATGGGATGAAGAGTTATTATTTTATGTGTATTAAAATTGGTGTGAAGTAGTGACAAAATATACATATACGTGATTTAAGTTTTCAGGAGTTTTGCATTTACCGTGAATTATTTTAGGGTGTAAGCAATTAGGACATTTTATTTAATTGAATAATATATTGGTTCATTAGTAGTTTTATCTTTTATAAAATTACTTTCGGTTGGGGCATTAATTTAATTCCTAAGGCATATAAAAATAATAATTAAAGGTTGATTAGCTTTATTGGTGAGTCAATGTATACTTATATAAATGGAACTTATGCAAATGTAATGTGTGGTTGTGTAATTGAATTATACGGTATTGATTGAGTATGTACGTGGTTATCAAAAATGAGGCATTGATGTGTGATTTGGTATTGCCATGATAATGTTGGATGCACTATGAGATGTTTTGGATTTCATGTGGGGTGACTGGGTTCTTAGAACTAGTTCTAAAATGTCAAAAAAAAAAAAAAATTCAGTAGTAGTGACGTTACTGGTATGACACCAGACGATTTGGGGTGAGCTGCTAGGCGATAAAGGAGAACTAAGGAAGTCACTAGACAGGCAGCGCCTGGCGGCAAGGAGGGTTCTACCAGGCCATAGCGGCCAAAGCAGAGGCCACTGGAAAGTGTGGCGTCTGGCGGCGTGTGGTGGCTACCAAGCGGTTTGGAGTGCAATTTCGCCTAGCAATGCGGGAATTGCGCCAGGCGATTTCATGTGCAAAGTTAGATTGCGATGGGGAATTCTACACAACGTATAATAGGATTTAAATTTTTCCCTCGCTTTGGGAAAGTATTTTTTTTAATAAATGAGGTCTGATATTTTTTTAATATTGTATTTTCTTTATAAAACTAGTAATATCCGGCTAGGATGTTACATTCCCCATTGCATTTGCTATAGTAGAGGGTGAAACGACAAAAGCTTGGTTTTTTTTCCTTAAAAACCTAAGGAGGCATGTTACGCCTCAACATAATTTATGCTTAATGTCTTACTGCCATAGCTCAATCAGTACAACATTCAACAAACCCACTAGTGGCTAAACTAAAGGAAATTGCGTGCATGTGTTTTGTATTCAACACATTGCATATAATTTTACAGTAAGATTGAAGAATACAACCCTGAAAAAGGACCTCATCAACATGGGTAAGTTCTTACATATAAATATTTGTTTTTTCCTATTTTTTGCTATTCATTATTCATCCTCATTATTACTAACTAATTTGTTTTTAAAATTATATTTGCAGCATATGCAATGTGAGCCACGTTGCAACTATTACTACAACATCATTAAGGAAGACAATCCAGAAGCAGCAACATTGGTTGACCAAATTTCAAGAGAGTAGTGGTGTCTTACACATGATCAAGGAAGAAGGTGGGATCACTTAACAACAAATATGGCTGAAACAATAAATTTTGTCATGAAAAAGACAAGGAATTTGTCAATCTCTTCCATAGTATTGGCCACGTACACCAGGTGCAACACCTACTTCACCAAAAGAGGCAAGCAAATAAATGCAATGGTGAATGTTGGTCATGTGTACTCTGAATATGTGACCAAGGTCCTACAAGATGTAGACTCCAAATCAAATACCCACAGGGTGGTTGAATTTGATAGAAATACAATAAGATTTAGAGTGGATGAGATGGTGAACCTGAGAGAAGTACGTCCTCCAAGAAAATTTGTGGTCATATTAGATGAAAGTTGGTGTGATTGTGGGAAGTTTCAAAAAATCCATCTACCTTGTTCTCATGTTATATTAGCTTGCAAACATGCACATCACGATTTTAGCATGTACATCAGTCCCCATTATAGGATGGATGTTTTCATGAAAGTATATGACAATTTGTTTGGTGAGTTAAGGCATGAAGAATATTGGTCACCATATCAAGGGCCACAGGTCTGACCTCATCCGACCACAAAAAGGAGCGAAAGGGTACAACCTAAATCAAATAAAATAAGGATTGAGATGGACATTAGAGAAGGACGACAATCACAAAAATGTTCGTACTATAAAACAGAAAGACACACAAGAAATCATTATTATAACAACCTTAGACTTAGAGGATCCACATCCAACTACTAAGTGTATCTTGTAGCTTTAATTGTATTCAATGAATTTAGCCTTCATTATATTCAATGATACATCTTTTATTATTACCTTTCATTGTATCCACCTAACATTTATTTATTTTACCTAAACCAAACAGAACAAAATATATTAAATTTAAATACTATAAAATAATATTAATATAATATACTACTGCTCTTTACTAAATTTCATAAGTTTTTAATTATTTTTGACAAATTTTGATGATTTCTTTTGTACTTCTTTCATAATTAAATTTTATTAAATATACTTATACTTTTTCTTTTTTTACTTTGACATCTCCTTTTTGTTTGTATAATTTTTTCAATTGTATTGAATATACTTCTAAATTTTTCTTTTGAACTATTATTTAATAAATCTAGTGAATATTCGTTGTCTTCATTTTCAAAAAAAATTGTTTAAACATTTTTGAATCAATTAATTAAATCATTTTTAAATATCTATATATTCCATATCAAATAATAACATAATTTATTTATTTAAAAAATTTATTTCTAAATTATTCAATATTAATTTCTTTCATTAAATTAAACTAATTGATGCATTATAAATTACTACATCAGCCATCACTACGTTACATTCATTTTTTAAAACTTCTCTCATAATTTTCTACATACCTTCATATGTTGACTAATTAAAAAATATTTTTGCATACATTTTTTTTAAATTCATTATTAAAACTATTGATTCATTATACAATAGGATATTAACAATAAAAATTAAGTCAATAATTTTAAGTAATATATTATTTTAGAATCTATTATTTATTAGTATTTATGAAAACATAACTACTAACTATATATTTAAAGTTATAAATATTGATTAACTAATATATTAGTAATTATTATTAACAATTATTTTCTAAAAGTATTTTACTTCAAAATATTGATATCCATTTTTTGGAATTTATTTGTTTTCAAAAACCATTTCTACATTATAAATTACTACAACATAAATTATTACAATATAAAAAATCAAACTAAATTAATCAAATTAAATTTTTTACCATTTTAATATTCAATTTAAAAAATAAAAGAAAAATAAAATAAAATAAAAAACCAGTACGGAATTCAGTTTCTCAGGAACTGAATTTCAACTGGTAAAATGCTAAAAAAAAAGGTAGCAAAGGTCAGAATTCGGCTACTTGGAGACTGAATTCTGACCTAAAATTGAAAAGTGTGCTAGTTCTATAAATATTACGTACAATGTGCTATATTGGTATATTTTATGGAAAAGTGTGCCAAAAAGGAAAAAAACCCAACAAAATTTATCTATGCTACATCAAAATGGCAACGTAAAGAGAATGTATTAAAACAATGCACTTGACCACATTTGATAAAAAGGAAGAGAGAGAAAAACAAAAGATGCAAATGAGCCAAGTCAAACCCATGTACATACATCATACACATTCTCTAATCACTAAGCCAAATACTTTCTCATGATTTTATGTGCATTATAAATTTATAAACACTCAATTTCCATAAATCATAATTAAATAAAATAATTAAAATAAATTCAGCAATAACTTTAATATTAAATAACTACTTCATATATCATAATTAAATTAAAATAAATCAACAATTTTAATCAAGTCATTATTTTTTTCCATGTATTTCTCATTATTATAATTTTTCCCGTGTCTTACAAGTAAGATACATTTAACTTTTTTGGACAAAAAGTATGGATTATATGAGGTTGATGAGCTATGTAGGGGTGAAATATTGATTGTTTTTTAAAGTTATTGAAATAAAGCAACTTTGCCATACTCTTCAAGAGATATTTTGATGTTGATGTTTCTTGTGAGATTCTCTTAGTGGTCAAATGAGAGAACATTCTCTACAAACATAGTATAAACATGGCTTGGATGCTTTCATTCTCCTCCATATAGGAGCATTGCGAGCTCTTTCCAAGGAATGAAACAATGATCTAACACTTGCAAAACATGGATTGTATGCTTTCATTCTCCTCCATGCTAAACAATTTGTATTGGTGATTCGAGATACCAAGGTTATTCCTCTTGACTTCCTTATAATCTTCATATGTGATAGTTAACTTGTCCCATATCTTTTTTACACACTTAAATGAGTGAATATTTGTGCACTCATTTTGAAAAATGACAACAAGAGAGCATTGTGAGCTCTTGTATTTGTCTGATAATAATGCTTTTTGGTCTTGACTCCACTTATATTTAAGAATAAGCTCTTTCTTATCATATATTAGAATACATTTTTCATTATCAACAACATCTACCATGTCCATATGTCATGACTAAAAAATAAAAACATTATCAACTTCCAAGATTCAAACTTCACACCTTTAAACAAAGGTGGATTGTTTGTAGGTTTACGCCTTTCATTTTGCCAATAACTAACTCTTAGAGGTTGGTTTTAATAAAAGGACAACTTGAATAAAGTGTGAATAATTTTTTTCGTAGATTGTTAGATAATCTAATCATATCATGCATCATTATAGAAGACCAAAACAAGTATATATTGATTCATCCACAACCTTTGAATTACGTATGGTTATTCTTTAAGTCAAAAGTTAAGAGATTTCACTAATTAAAATTTGATTAACAAGTGAGTATACAAGTAACTTCTGGTATCATTATTACATAAACCACTACTTAATCTCCGTTTAAGATTATGAACTCAAGTATTTTAATTGTCACTTCTAACTACAATACAAAGAAAGGTTTATCACAGGAAAATAACTCTTAAAGAGAGGAAATGACAAGTGAGTCACTTCAAAAGAAAAAAATGTAAAAGTTTCTCGCACTCCCACATAAACTAATTGCACACTATCAACACCCAATTTTAATTAAATAAACTAGCATTAATTTGGAAAAGTTAAAAAACTTAAAATAGTAAAATTAATAAAAGAGAGATGAAAAAAATGGAAAGATATAATTTTTATCAAAATGTTTACTTTCGAGAAAAATGTGAAATTTAAAAAAAAAATTCTTCTTTTAAATATTATTTTTAAAAAAAATAGTTAATGTTTTTAAAACAAAATTGCGATTTTAGTTTTGTTATATTAATAAGACCAATTTGTTCTTACACAAAAAATGACTCATTCCATTGTAGACGGGTACAACATTCTAACCTAAAGATCAGACGAGATAAAAAAGGAGTGACATTAACATTGATGATAGTAAATTATAAAAGGAAAAATACAGAAGAGAATAGCAAGAGTTGTGAGATAAAGAATACAAAATAGAAGAGAGTTATTGAAAAATAACAGATAGTACTAGAGGTCTTTCTCACAAGACTATACTAGACCATTTAGTAAAGAAACTAATTAAGCAACACTTATATTTTGTATTGGTTCAACCTAAATTCTAGGTCTATGTCCAATTCCTCTAAAAAAGTTAGCTTTGTTGGCATAAATGACTTTGATGAATAAAAATTTGATAAAGATATTGCATAGAGACTTGATGAGGATATGAATGATTGATAAAGACATGATGAATACTTGATAAAGTGATGAAGATGTGAAAGATTGGTTGTGTTGATCAAGCTTGAACTATGCTTAATTTGACTGCATGTGAAGATCTTAAAGCTTGAAGATTGAAGCTTAACCTGAAGACTATTTGACATAAACTGTGTCTAGTGTCTATTTGCAGTCCTTTAGTTTGTTAACATGGTTTTTAATAGGTTAATTGACTTATTGTTATAGTTTTGCAAGTAACATATTTGATCAATTGAAATAGTATTCAATCAGTCGATTTAACTTAAGTCAAGTGAAATCAATAGATTGAACAAAAATTTCAACTTATTCAATATGTCAGCTGATTGTACGAAAAATTCAATCGATTGATTTCACTTAAACCAGACTATATATGTTGTGTTTTCGAGAGCAGAGCTAAGTTTTTGAGATTTTGAGGCCAAAATCTTGTCATTCTTCTCTAGAAAAACTCTCTCTTTGCAATACACAATTGCAACATGAAGTTTGAAGATCTTTGTTGTTCTTGAAGGAATTTTGGCTTGTGAGTAGCTTAAAGAACACATGTATGGTTGGCTAGGGAGAGCCACCATTTGGTTTGGATGTTCTTGTACCTCTAGTTGTTTGCCTGATGTGATTTCAGGTCTATAAGTGTGATTCTTGGAGGATAGTTGTCTAGAATTTTGTGAGTCAAAAATATTGTGTGGTTCTTTGTTCAAAAGTCTAATCTTGGTGTTTGATTTGTAAAACTTTTGAATATAGTGAAAACCAGGCTCAGGTTGTCTTGGTAAACTGGATGTAGCTTTGTGATTGAGTAAACCAGTATAAAAACAATTGTGCAATTCTCTTTCCCTCATCTCACTCACTTTGAATCACTTTAAAATCTAAAGAAAATCAAGTAATCCACTCTTTGTTGTGTTTTAATGTGTTCTTGTGTAATTTTAGGCTGTATAATAGTTAGAAATATTTATTGGAACAAGTCTTGTATGTAAAAGATTTGTGTTTGAGTTAAATCTATGAATTTTGTATTCTGCATAAATTCCTAGTATTTTAATTGACTGATTTGTCATTTTAATCGACTATTTCATAGCTCAAGAACAAATTAGTATGCTGTTTTATTTTTTGACCGACTGAAAGTGCACTGATCTGCAGCTTTTACATCCTAACGTTTGAGTCTATTTGATTCAATTGAAAAGAGTTTTAAGCTTTCAAAAAAGATTTGAATAGCCAATTCACCCTATGCCCCTTCTTGTCTTAAATCACCATTTTAAAACTAACATAATCTTGTAAGGATTTTGTAAAAATTTTGAAATAGTTGAAAGTCAAGCTAAGATTTCTTTAACAAACTGGATGTAACTCAGTTACAAGTGAACTAGTATAAAATATATGTGAACATTTGATTGATTTGTTTATTCTTAATTATTCCTTGATAAAATCTTCTACAAAATCACTTCAATCAATCTTTTGTGTAATTTTGGTGCTTTAATGTAAATTAGTGTTCAAACAATGCTTCTGCTATCAATTGGAATTAACTTGATTGGTAATTTGAAGTCATGCATTAATTGAGTTTTCTGTATAATTTTCAGTATTTCAACCTGTTGATCTTATTTCTCAATCTGTTGAATTATTTTGATCTATATGTGTGACTCTTTGTTAGTGATTTTAATATGTTGATTCTGTTTTTAATCGATTAAAATGCATGTTTTAGAAGTGATAGATTGCTAAAATCTTGGTCAATTAGATCAAAACTAAATATTTTTAAAAGTGTAAAACTGAACCTAATTATTAGAAATAGTCAATTCAACCCCTCTTCTTGGCTAAACGCTTCTCTTACATCTTACCAGCTTAAGAAGTTTCACTAATCAATTTATAAATTGTTACAAGTCAAGTATATAAACCACTCATAATTACAAAGTACACAAACCAATCTTGGTCAACCTTCTTAATCCTCCCAAAGATTAAGAACTTTCAAACAGAAAGGAAAGCAGACTAATAGAGAGTACATTTTAAGGTCATAAGGAATAATTTCATAGTGTGAAGAATTTAAAAAGTATTTCACAACCTACGAAGAACACAATCACTATAAGACTTAGAAAATGCTTGTAGTAGATGTGCGTTCTTCATCTTCAACTTGATATCTTTTTATAGTTTTCTTAAAGATGATCATTTTAGCTTGAATTAACTAGGTTTGGATTCTACAAGAATTTCATGTAAACTTCAAAGCATATCTTCATCTTTAATATCTTAGATGCTTGAAAAGGAAAGATATACTTTTATTTCTTTTAACTATTCTTTTTGTTATTTCTAATGAAGAAAAAGAATTCAAATAATATATGCAAATATCATAATTAATTACAGTTAAACATCCTCACACAAGTACATTTCTTTCCTGAAAGAGAAAATCACTAAAATGTTGCTTCATCAAACAAGTTTAAGTATATATCTTATGCCCGTTGACAAAAACTTCTTCATAACTTAGTTATATCTAGAAAGTATTTTATCATTATGGCTTTGTTAGAAACATATTAAGCAAACACAAGATCATATACATGAGGGCATTAGGCCATTTACTAATGTTATTGATCATCAATATAAACTTTGGAAGATCCAATGTACCTTTCAATTATCACAAAAAAAAAAACCATGTTAGAATGTTTAGATAATATAAAACATTTAACACTTAAAATGTTTGTTATCATCAAAATCACTGGATGGTCTACTTGTGTTAGGCCATTTGGTGGAGTTATAAGGATTAGACCATCTAGGGTCTTAATAACGAGTTTTCCCAATTCGATGCATTGCTTGTTTGCATTTTAGATATCAACTTTAGTTTCATTTTTGTCAAAAAATAAAAAGTGATCAAGTATTGATGCTAACATTCCTTTCTTTATGTTAAAGTATATGTTTCATTAAGACAAACTCCCTTGTGTCTATATAATTGTGTCTATATAAGGTAATAACAAGTGGTGATTTTATTATAGTCAATGACAAGATTTAAAGGGTTGGGGGATGTTGTGGCCCCTTAAACTTTTTTAGAATTCTATGTAATAATGATAATTAAATTAGGAGGAATTCCAATTTATTTTATAACACATGTGATAAGTGCTCACTTTACCTATTTGACACATGCAATTTAGTACTTATCTAGTTTGATTTCATTGAATATCTTAAGGATTTTACTCCCTTTTTTCTAGAATTGTATAAAAGCATTTGGAAATAATCATGTGTGGCAACTTAATGTAATTTTGATGAATTTCTACAATATTTGAAGAAACGAATAGCTTGAGCTGCAAAATCATAACTTAATCAATTGTAAGACAGTTTCAAGAGTATTTAAATTTTGCCTCCACAACTCAAGTATAGGATATGATGCTTAAGTCACACGAAGAAAACTTAATCATGAAGTAACCTCAAGCACCAAGTTTTGGAGATCAACCATGGAGGAAACCCACCATTGAAGAAAGCTTTGTGATCAAACGTTTGTACCAACACTCAAGCTTTAAGGAAATCCTCTAGGGAAGGAAAGCTTATAAGCTTGACCACCATGATTGGAGCTACAACTATCCCATATTTTTCTATAAATTAAGGGGCAGACCCCCCTGTATTTCATGCAGATTTCATTCAAAAACATATATAGGAACTTAGTGTAGTTTGAAATGGTGATTTAAGCCAAAAAGGGGGGTTGAATTGGTTGTTTAAATTTTTTTCGAAAGCATAAAATCCCTTTTATTGAATCAAATAGACTGGAGAATTAGAATGTATAAGTTGTAGAACAGTACACTTTCAATCGGTCAAAAAATAAAACAACAAACTAATTTTTTCTTGAGCTATGAAACAGTCGAATGACAAATCAGTCGGTTATTCCAAACAATATTTCTAACAGGTATACAATCTCAGATTACACAAGAACGCATTAAAGCACAACAAAAGTGGATTACTTGGTTTTCTTGAGTTTTTAGAGTGATTTAAAGTGAGTGAGATGAAGAAAAGAGAATTACACAGTTGTTTTTATACTGGTTCACTCAATCATAAAGCTACATCCAATTTACCAGGACAACTTAAGCCTAGTTTCCACTATATTCAAAAGGTTTACAAATCACACACCAAGATTACACTTTTGAACAAAGAAACTCACAAGATTTTTGACTCATGCAAAAATCAAGACTAACACCTTACAAGAATCACACTTACATACCTGAAATCACATCAGACAAACAACCAGAGGCACAAGAACAACCAAACCTAATGGTGGCTCTCCCTAGCCAACCATACATGTGTTCTTCAAGCTACTCACAAGCCAAAATGCCTCCAAGATCAACCAAGATCTTCAGTCAACACGTTGCAACTGTGTATTGCAGAGAGAGAAAGAGTTTTCCAATGATGAATGAAAAGATTTCACGCTCAAAACCTCATAATTGTACCTTTGCTCTCGAAAACACATCATATATAGTTTGGTTTAAGTGAAATCATTCAATTGAATTTTTCGTACAGTTAGATGATTTCACTTAACTTAAGTGAAATAAGTTGATTGAAAAATAATTCAACTAATTGAATACATTCACATCAGAAACTATACTGCAAGTCTTTCAACCTGTTAAATCTCATTTAACAAATTAAAAGAGACACACTAAGACTAACAAGACATCTAACCTATGTCATATAGCCTATCAATATGATATAACACCTAATCATTACATTTAACACATTATTTCCAAATTTAATACACTAGAAATATAATCCTCAAGTGGATCTCCATCAATCTTCATCAAACACATGTGATCTTCATGCAGTTGGCTTTATCAAATATTTGTTTCAAGCTTGCTTGTGCCAACAGGGTAGTCCAATATAAATTCTAACTTCAGAACAAATAAGGTTTTTATATTGTAAAATATATTACTCACAAAATCTCTTGGCTAAAACACTCACAAAATTATTGAGAATTCTTATACACTCTTCAACTTATATTATCCACTCTTAAAGAGAGTTTATCTATGCGAAAGTTGTTTTGCAAACAAGAGAGGTTATCTCTATGTGTAAAAGAAACTCAAACACAAAGGAAATGGTTCCTAAGGTGATTGGGTGTTCATCATTTGTAAAGCATTTACAAAGATAGTAAAAAAATCTCAAGTGAGTGACTTAGGATTGGATATAGGCAAATATTTGGCCAAATCAGTATAAAATGAGTTTGCACTTCTTCTTCCCTATCCTTTATATGTTTATTTTTTAAATTACTTATTAATAATCATTCTTCATACATTACTTTGTCCATCTTAAGAAGAAATTTAACTAAGTTGTTTCATATAGAAATTAAATAATAAAATTAGAAAGGTAGAAAAATTTGTTAACTTAATTCACCATCTCTTAAGTTAATTAAGGCCACATGTACAACTTTTCAAATCTTAGATTTGTTTAATAATTAACTTTTTTTAAATAATGATTTAAACAATTAATTATCATATAAAGTATATGATAGTTAAAAAGTTATAACAATAATGATATAAACAATTAATTATCACATAAAGTATATGATAGTTAAAAAGTTATGACAATATTTCTTGAAATAACTTTGTAGTATCTACGTAAAAACCCTAGTTAAGTCTTATTTAACAACTAGCGTTATGATATTTAATTTTGGTCATCGATACGATCAAAAGTTTCTTCTACTCGTTTTTACTAAACACAGTATGTGTTTGATTTTGTGTCAAATTGATGTAGAATTGATTTTTTAATGTAGAATCAGTATATGTTCGATTTTCAAAATCAATTAAAGGGTAAAAAATTCACGTTGAATGAGAAACAACTAATTCTTACTTCTGGGTTCAATTCTCCAACGGTGAATCAAACACGGTCTCAATGATTCAAAATTACTTTACAAAAACAAAATTTTTAGCACGTTACTGTCTTTCACATCTTCCATATTACCCAACAAATAATCGATTCAAAATATTGATAATTCTGAAGAAACAGTTCTGATATCCCATAAAACCTATCTATTTACAATTTTTTGTGTAAGAAACTTGGTTCCTGCAAGAGCTTTAAACATTGGTGTGTAATGCAGTTTATTAAGATGAGAAACTAGTGGTATCCGAGTACAAATGTTTGGTCTGAATGGTTTGATACTTAGGTGAAACAGCCGCCAAAATAACAAAGGCACTGAGGAGGGCAAGAACCAAACCTAAACCATTAACCATCATGGACTCAGTGCTGTGCTTGGACACATTTCTCATCGTTTGTAAGAATGTTACCTTCTCTAACAAACCAGTTTCTGCTGTTGCTATTGCCAATGCATAGGTGTATAGGCCAAGGAACACATGCCATGGTAACACTCTTATCCTTACCCTGCGCCCTTCTCCTCGGTGCCAAAAGTTCAAGAACCCAATCACCCACTGTGTGTGGACAACAAATAATAAAACATCTATTACAATAAAATATACATAGATATTATATATAACTAGTAATTTAATTTCTCAACTGAAATTTATACAATAATAATTCATGTAATTAAAAATCTTATATCAGTTAGAAATAAAACTAAATTATACTATATAAAAAAGACACAAACCTAATTTTATTGAGTCAGCTGTAAGATTCAATTAGATTTAAATTTATTATCTTAACATAGTATAATAGAGATTTAAATCTATTATACTATCAGTTGTACTGTATAAATTTAAAGGAGACTTACGGAGTTAGTTATGAAGAGTAGCAACTTTAATTCTAACTCGAAGGACTAATAACTTGTAACTTTTTTTTTTTGGTTATCAAAAGCCTATGAATCTAAAACTTCATCAAATGGTGAAGACAAATTTATCTATTAGTAATACCATTGTAAGTCATTCCTTGCATCAAATAAAGCACTGATATATATATATATATATATATATATATATATATATATATATATATCATTTAAAAGATCCACATTTGACCTAAAACTCATTTAATTAAGACTTTTCATTAAAAAAAAATCAAGTAATATGTACTTCCATATTATTACCTTTCTATTTTATAAAAAGTATGAAAAGTGTATTATGTATCTTTAAAATATAAAAAAGTACTCAATACTTGTTTGACCAAGTAAATAGGAGTATAAGCCAAAAGAAATTGAAAATAAAATATTTAGAATTATTAGATGGTAATATAATTTTCCATGCATAACTATTACAAAAGTTAAACATGCGTGATTGATAGTTGTGTAACAAAATTTTATTGGAATGTTTTTAATTTAAATATTAAATGATTAAGCAAGATGTATGCGCCAATTTCCCATTAAAAAGCAATAAAAGCATTGAAAAAATTGTTTTGGATAAACCTTTTTAAAAACATTAAAAAAAATTCTTTGGATAAAGTTCTTATAAAAACACTTTTAGGAGAGAAAAACCAAAAAAAAAAAATATAAATTAAATTTGACCTCGACCTAATTTAATTTTTAAAGGTTATTTTTTATTAACTTTTCAATTTTTTTTCAACTTATACAGATAAACTAAATTTTAGTTTGTAGAAACACTTATTTTACATTTATTTCTCTCTTTCGAAAGGGCTTATGCAGAATTTTCTTTCCAAAAGAATCCTAATCTTATGTATAATATTTTAATGCCGTGATTATGTAAATGAAGAAAAGTAGAAAGTGACATCTAAGTTGCCTACAAAAAGAGGAAAATTTAACATTTTCTTCCCCACTTTGCAGTAGTAAAGGTTTATGAGGAATTAGAAATGTAGAAAAGTGGCAACAGAAAAAGTATTTATCAATAGTTTTTTTTTTTTTTTTACTTTTTATTTTTTTTTTTACTGTATTGAATTATCTCAATTATTTCTTTTAATGATTATTACTCTTTGTTAATGTTTAGAAGAATTATTTTTCCTATCAACATCACTATTATTATTTGATGATAACTGAAAAAGTCTATGGAAACAAAAAGAAAGCTAAAACTCAATCAATTTAAACTATTTTGGTTTAACAAAAACCGAAAAAATTAAACAATTTAAAATAGAAACAATTCAAACATATTTAAAATTATTGAAAATTGTCATATTCCTTATCCAACCAAGGCAAAAATTTAAAAGATTGGTTTTATTATTCTATTACAATAAACTGGCACAGAGGTGAAAAAAAAAATTGCCTAATCGTTACTACTACTTAGCACCATAAAGTCCAATCACTTGTTACCAAAACTCAACAAAAGAGAAGAAAGCCTACCTTGGAAATGTAAACAAATTGAAACTCATAATTGCTCGACAACGTTTTCCGACATATTCATAGGTGTATGTGCATGTGTTCTCTTCCCTAACATTATAATAATTCACTATCCTGTGTGCTTCAACGTTACCACCATCAAAGGAGCTATTATTTGCTAACTTTTAAATCATAATAAGATAGTAGATTCACGTGACAAAAAAAAATAGTGATTATTACTGTTGAAGTATGTATATTTAAATACAAATTATTTAACTTTTATAATGCATTACCTTACTAGAATATGCTAACGTACCCAAATATCAGAGTTTGATAAATTAAAGAGGTTTGAAGTTATTACTTTTTACAACAATTATAAAATTTCAATGGAGTTTCATTTTTAAATTTCACTAAGAACAAAGTGAAAAATAAGATACCATTTCATAAGTGACGACTTTTTTTTATTTATTTCCTGTGAAGTATCCTCCGATGAATTTATTTTACCCAAAAAGGAAAACGTAAAATGCAAAAGTATCTTCTTTGTTTTCACTAAAAACTTTTTAGAAACACAACCTCACATGCTTTGGAAAGAAAAATGAAAAAAAAAAAATAGAAAGAAAGCACTCAAATTGAAACGCAACATCTCTTCCTCTCTTCTGAAAAGACTCAAAAGAGAGTAGGACCACAATGCCATTAATTTTCAACCACCACTTATGTTATCACCTGCTTAATGCCAAGGATAATAACATTTAAAAATTATCCAAAAAAAGTTAGAAAAAAAGATTGTAAAAAGCTTTAAACTAAAACAAGAATATGAAAGAAAATAGAGCAGTAAAATTTATATGTACGAAATGTTGAAAGAGGAAGTAGTAAATGCAAATACCTGGGCCGCAAAGAGGGAAACACAAACCAAACCCATCCATGAATGTAGGGTATAGAAATTTGCAACAATCCCATCTTTTCCCTGAAACCTTGTCCAAATGCCAAAGATCCCACAAGCCAAAGCCACCCCTTGAAGCCACAAATGCACCAATTTCTTGAACCCCCTTGATCCAGGTAACCACCTGTGAACCAAAATTGCTGCGCAACAAAACACACAAACTTAACACTCTAAAAAATTAAAAGAAATGAAAATAAATTAAGCAAAGGTGTACCTTCTCCACTTAGCAGAATGAAGCCAATGACCATGAGGAGAGGGTGAAGAACCTACAAAGAGAGAAAAAGGAAATTGAGTAGCATTTTTGGAAGTGTTGATGGAGGAAGAAAGAAGAGTTGTGTGTGTGTGTGTACTGCATAGAGAAGGTCTTGTTGGTCGAGTGAGGGAGTGAGGAAGCTAGATTTGAAGGCAAGGGCCCAGATGAGAACAAGCACTGCCACTGCAAGACCTGCAACTCTAGCCAAGAAGAGGAGAGGGAGGAGTGAGGGAGAATACACAGTGCCCATACCAACTCACAACACTCGCCCTTGCCGACACTACACCTTTTTCATTTTTAAAAACTACATTCGGGTGAACCGGGTATCACTACAACAACAGTTACAAAAGTATTTCTACTCAAAACAAATGTCTTCCTTCACTTGATTTAATCCTCTTTTTTTTTCTTTATTACGGTTTATTTTTAAGAGATTTAATTAAGTTTCATATACTTAAATAAATTTGATATTTTTAATGTATATTATTTTTATTATTTAAGATTTTAGTTAAATATATGTTATTAAATTTTATTATTTTAAATAACAATTATGTTAATAATGTGAAACTTTTCCGACGTGAGATGTGATATCCTTTTTAATAGAATAAATCTATTGAAATTTAAACATCACATAATTATAATATAAAATAGAGCATCAGACAAAAAGTATGAGGATTCACTAATAATATTATCCATAAACATATTGAGGAGAAAGTTTATGCACACCATGATGCCATAAAAGTGAAATTAAAATGGAACAGTTGTCCAACAGAATTCTCCTAAAGCAGGGAATTACAAACTAACAATACACAAAAGTCTCACAGCAACAAAAAAGCATGAAAAGGACAAGATCAAGCCTAGACAACTGCATCTTCATCACCTGAACGACCACCGGGAGTTTCAACCTCTGCTCACACCAATAGTGTTGGTGATCATTGCAAAAAGGAAAAGCCAAACAAGAAACATACACCAAACAAAAAGGTTAAGCTAGAGTAAAATATTTTTAACATGTTATTGAGCAAGCAAATGACGAAACATGTTACAAACAAGCAAAACAGTAGGCACCCAAATCATGTAAAAGCAAACAAACACAAAACTCTTAGACTCAATATTCGGATCATACTCTTGATATAGAATTCTAAAGGAAGTATGAGTATGTGCTGGTTTCTAAACGCTGTAGAGTCTAGACGCAAGGGGTTATCACCTAACCACACACAAGGTTAATCCTCTAATGTCTTGGGCCCAATACGTCCCAAGACTAGGACCTCTTGCCACTCTCACCACATAAATCGTTCTGCTTTATGTGAGCATGAGCGATTATTAGAGTTCAAGATACCTTCCTTTATCTAGACATCTCCTATATCAAGGTATACATTAACCACCATCACCAAGAATTTCTCTTGAGACTCTTTAACCAACAAATTCCACATGCCATCTCAACCATTCAATTCTCATGCCAATCCACCACCAACTAAAACAAGTCATGCTTTCCATACCAACATTATTATTTTTAGTCTCATTAAAGCATACAAACAGGCATGAGCACAAATATTGAGCAAGGAAAAGTAGAGAAAACAATCATGGAATAATAAACAGCCAACACAACGCCTTCTGCCCAAGTTTCGCCCAAGCTTAGAGGTCCTCGCTCAGGTGAGAGAAGTTCCCTCACTTAGGGGAGCCCTCCTCGCCTAGGCGAGAGCTCGATAGTGGGTACTGCAAGGTTCCAACGAGTTCTCGCTCAAGTGAAAATGTCTTGCCCAATCGAGACTACTTTTCGCTCAAAAGAAAACCAGTCGCCTAGGTGACAACTCGAGCTGGAACCAGGGGTGAGTTCCTGCTACTCTCGCTTAGGCGAGGGCCACCCGCTTGGGCGAGATCAGTAGGTTCTCACCTGTTCGCACATGCAACTTCTCGTTCAACCAAACATACACACATCATACATTTTTTATTCGACCAACAACCTTATTCAAGCATCATAACCATACAAATAGATTAAAAATCGGCAGAATAACTTTAAAAGCATAAACCCTAACTTCTTTTACCTGGATAGAGATTAGCAAATAGAAAAAGAGCCCTAACAAAAGCTCACCACATCTCAATAGCAGCTTAAAATGTTGAAACAAAAGACGTACGAGTACGAAAAAAACTTAAAGTAGATGGAGATTAAGGTGGGACCAGAGCTTAAGAGCTGAAAAAGAAAGGAAACAAGAAGAGGGATAAACTTACGTGTTAGAAGGAGGTTTCAACTGTTGGAATCTAGTTACTCGTGCAAGCCCTAGTAGAGTCGTTGCTCAAGAGTTGGAAGGAGGAGAGGGAACTGTTTTCTGTAAAAAGTGACAGAGTGAAGAGTAAGTGGCTGTAAGGGGGGTCTTGGGGGTCTAAAAGTGGGCTGAACTTGGACCCTCGAAAAGGCCAGGCCCAACCCTTTTACAGAACAGGGTGTAAAAAGAAAAGGGGTCTCACATGAGAAACATAATTTTTTTAGTCAAGAATAACATTAAATTTATTAGCAAAGTTTTGGTTATTTAACATATTTTCAATAAAAACAATAAAGATTATTTATCATTGTATATTAGTCCTAATATTCTTTTATATTAACTATAATACCTTAGTACACGTAGACAAATAAGTAATATTATGAAACAAAATAATTATTACGTTACACAACTCAACATTACTTTTCTTGATAACATGTGAAAATGATATCAAAAGTACAAAGTTATGGGAGAGTAGCTTTTGCTAATGTGAATGCAACAACCATGGGGTTAACTTTTATCACTTTCTTAGTTCAAGCTCACCCTTGATGTAGTGACCTCTTTTGAATCAAGGATAAATGGTTTTCTGAGTCCATTGACTATTTTCAAGTTGAACAATCGATTGAAGGGGCTTGTAGGGAAGAATGTCTTTCTTGAACTTTTATTATGGAGACACTTGAGCAAGCAACTATTGTGACTGTTGTTGTCATTGTTGCAGAGTTTGTGGCTTGATAAGACATTGAAGTCTTGGAAGTCCTTGAGTCCTTTGATACTTTGGAGGTTGTTTAGGATCAAAAACTTTGACTAGATTAATAGTGTCTAATGCATGAGTCCTTTGATACTTTGGAGGTTGTTTAGGATCAAAAAACTTTGACTAGATTAATAGTGTCTAATGCATGAATTCTTACTCATTCTTTATTCATTTGAACTTTTTGAAGAACAATCAAACCTATCATTGGGATCAACATGTAGCAAATTATATTTGTGGTGATGGTACAATCTTCCTTCTTGTTTGAAATCAAGTTTGGAAATTTTCTCTTGCACTTTAGTGATGTTGAACGTCTTGCAGAAATGAGCGTCCATGAGTAGTTTGACAAAATTCCAAATAGAACAAACGCAAATATTTAGGGATTGAAATCAATCAAGAACAAAAATTGGGGACCGAAAACAAAATAGAGAAAATTTGGATAAAAGGAGGCGTCACAAACTAAGGTTTGATAAGGCTAATGATGACGATTACAAGAATTGGAGAATTCTTGATAAGATCACAAAATGTAAGGAAAACCCTAGCAAAAATAACCTCACAATTATTTTTAGCAAAAGTATTTAGACCGATTCTAAATTCTAAAAGGTTTATATATACAAACTTAATTATAGCTTTTGCCTCATTCGTAAATAAATAAAGCAAATTATAATCCTTACATTCAAAGAAAAGATAACTTTTCCTAGTGGTCATGTTGACACATTCTAAATGGTCATGGGTTTAAATCTTAACTACAACCATATTGTTCAAATTTTTAATTTAATACTCCAACCATATAACATGTAATCAGAGCTTGGTCTCTTCAAGGTATGTGATCTTCAACTAGGCCTCCAAAAGATGAGTCACCTTGTGTTGTAATGTTCTTGGGTCTTTCTAAGCCTTCCTCTCATCATAGGTCAACCTGAGTCTTAAATTAGGTCGTGATCCAGGTCTTAATGATCCTTATCATGTCATTAGCCTTTGATGTCCTTATCATTCCCCCTCTCTTGAGAAAGATTTGAAGTCATTTCCAAAGCTTCATCATTTACACTGAAAATGGATAAATCAGATATGTTTAAAGTATTACTCACTTTATACTTACTTGGAAAATCAATCTTGTAGGCATTGCCATTGATTTTTTCTAACACTTGGAAGGGTTCATCCCTTCTAGGTTGGAGCATAGATTTTCTCTGTTTCGAAAACCTTTCTTTTCTCAAGTCTACCCATACTCAATTTCCAGGTTTCAAATATTACTTTTTGTCTTCCTTTGTTAGTTTGCTTGGAATAACCTTCAACTTTCCATTCAATTTATGCTTTGACACTTTCATGTAGCTTTCTCACAAAGTCATCCTTAACTCGTGCATCTTTATGCTTTAAAACATAAATGTTAGGCATATGTAACAATATAATGGAGTTAAAGGGTTTAGTCCATAAAAAATTTCAAATAGAAAATAATTAGTTGTGCTATGGACAACCCTATTGTAAGAAAATTCAACATGAGATCAACATTTTGCCCAAGATTTTAAGTTTTTCTTCAAAATAGTTCTAAGTGAGGTACCCAAAGTTCTATTCACTATCTATGAATGCCCACCTATTTGGGGATGACAAGTAGTAGAAAACAAAAGTTCGATACCTAGCTTAACCCATAATGTCTTCTAAAAGTGACTTAGGAATTTCATATCCTTATCACTCACAATACTTCTTGACAGTCCATGAAGTCTTACTACTTCCCTGAAAAACAAGTCAACTACATGGTAAACATTATCAATCTTTTTACAAGGAATAAATTAAGCCATTGTGGAAATTCTATCAATAAAAACAAAAATAGAATCTTTCCCTCTTTGAGTCCATGGCAAACCAATACAAATTCCATTGAAATATCAAACCAAGGACTATCAGGAATAGGCAAAGGACTATATAAAGCATGTGGTTTCACTTTTGATTTGCCTCTTTCACAAGTAATGCAATTTTCACAAAATTTTTACACATGATGTCTCATGTGGGGTCAATAAAAATGTTCATGCAAAGTTTCTAATGTCTTTTGAACCTCAAAGTGTCCCATTAACCCTTCCTCATATGCTTTTCTTACTAAAAGATCCTTAATAGAACATTTAGGCACACACAATCTTTTCTCTTGAAACAAATAATCATTGTGCCTACAGTACCTATTGGTGCTAACATTTGTACAAGAAATAAAAATTTCAGCAAATTCACAATCATGTTGATACATTTCATTCAAAAACTCAATACCAAATAATTTTATTTCAAGAGTAGAAAGCAACATATATCTTCGAGAAAAGCATTAGTCACAACATTTCCTTTTCCATTTTTATGCTTTATGACCTATGAAAATTATTCTAAATATTCAATCCATTTAGCATGCTTTTTTGTTTAATTTTCCTTGGCCCTTTAAGTACTATAAAGACTCATGATCACTATGAATCACAAATTCTTTAGATAAAAGATAATGTTGTCAAGTGTGTAATGCTCTGACTAAGGCATACAATCTCATTTAACTTCTCACTAAAATAAGCAATTGGATGACCTTCTTGAATCAAAATAATCCATATACCCACATTATGTAAGGCCCTCTTTTTCAACCCCAATGTTTAAGGGCTGCCCTAAACATCTAATGGGCCTAAGGGCTAGCCCATAGGGTGTCCAAGGCCCCTAAAGCAACCTAACCCTTCCATTATGAATTCATTTGCAAAGATCAGTGCCCTTACTCCTCTCCATTTCTCCTCACAGAGCTCTGCTAGGGTTTAATCCCAATCTCGATTTAGTAAGCTCAGTTTCATCTTCTAGCTTCGTGTAAGTATTCTACAACTCATACCTCGCTTTTCCGTTTGTATGTTCATATTTCTAGTTAGGGTTTTGTCGTAGGCTTATGTTAAAACTCGCTCCACTATTCTTTTCCAGCTCGTTAATCTGTCCCTGGAGCTATTGTGTTCCGCTGTTGGAGTCAAACTCTTCTTCTAGCCCTTTCCAAGTAAGGGAAAGTTAGGGTTTACTGTTTTATTGCGTTTTCCCACCTACTTTGGTTTTGTTTCGTGAGTTTGATGTTTGGGTGCCATTAAAATTGTTTGGGAGCTGTTAAAAACATGGTTTGGTCCGATTGGATGCATGTGCCTGCGTGAACAGTGGCGAGTTTTGGTTTTCTCGCCCAAGCGAGTACATCTCGCCTAGGCGAGATTAGCAGCAACTCGCCCAGGCTACTTACGCAAGCTATTGCTCAGGTGACGAGCTCCTATTTTTAGCGAGAGCCCATCTCGCTTAGGCGAGGAGATCTCACCTAAGCGAATGGGCGCGATAGCGCCACTGTTCCTGATTCAAGCCCTCGCCTAGGCAAAGGGAGCTTGCCTGAGCGAGGGAAAACTCTCGTCTGAGCGAGGCCCTTCTGCTTGAGCGAGGGGCTGAGCGGGGGGTATGTTTGCTCTTTGGTTTCTTTGTTTTTGGATATTGATCATATGTTTGGACTGATTATGCCTTTTAAATTATGAATTGAGTGACTTTGTGTGAATATGATGAATTATGGTTTGTGGCTTATGAGTTTAACATGATTTGACTATGATGTATGTATGGAATGATTCATGGGCTAAAGATGGTGGATTGTGACATGGTTTTGGAATGGAAATTTATTGGAGGTTGGTTATAAATGTTGGCATGAGATTCATATGCATGGCCAATACCTATTGGATGGTTAAACATGAATTGTATGTGGTTAGGATGTAATTCCTTGAAATCTCTAGGTGAGATTTCAGGGTGGTGCCTTAGTTGGTCGGGATGTAATTCCATGACCCCTGTTAGTGGGAGTTCATGGTGGTGCCCCATCTATATAATTTAGTAAGGATTCAAGGTAAGGTTGCATCCTGGCGCTCTGAGGAGTCAGTTAGTCTCACATAGAGCGAACTAACTCTTGTGGTGAGAGTAGCAAGAGGCCTAAAACTCATTAAGGGCTAACCTTGTGTGTGGGGAATTAAGACATTGTAACACTTAGCTCGGGGGTGAGCAGCTAAAGGGTGAGCAGAGAAATCTACCACAAGTGCAAGCATCCGCTGAATCCGACTAAATTATATGTATCCGGATGAGTCGAGTCTGAGTCTTAGTGTATTGTTTGAGAAGTCATAACATGTTTGGATGACATATACTGCTTGGACTGTAAAATGACATGTGACCGCATGATAAACTGATTTCTACTCTAGCTTACCCTTCTGTTTGTTTGTTGTGTGTTCTGTATGTATGGTTTTTCTCTTTTTGCGATGATTATCAACTTGTTGATATGAGCAGATGCGAGAAATACTCGTGGTCAACACAGAAATGGCGATTCTACCGTGTAACTATCTGGGTTGGATGCTGCTTATCTGATTTTCATTTTTGGGCTAAGGCCCATGTATCATCTTATCTTGGGCTTTCATTGATTTACTGTCAATCTCTTACTTTATTTTGTATCCGGCATCGTGGTGTGCCTTGGTTTCTTCTAGCTTTTCTGGATATTGTAAGGAGTAGCGATTATAATCTAGGACTTGTTTCTTATTTTCTATCTGTGTGACATTTCATTTAAATTAAGGATATTATTTAAATGGGGTGTTACACATTACATACATCACATTTGATTTCAAAATATTTTGCAAATTTTGGTAATGCAAGAATGAGGGCATTAGTCAATTCATGCATAAGGGTACCAAAGGATTTTTCTTGTTTTTCTTCCCATTTAAACCCAACATTCATTTTAACAATATCATTTAAAGGGACTGCCAAAGTGCTAAAATTATTTACAAATCTCCTGTAGAAACTAGTTAGGCCATGAAAGCTCCTAACCTCACTCAATTTTTTAAGGGTAACTGTAAGACCTGTAGAATTTAATTAATTAAATAAATAATTAATTAATAAATACTGGAGGGGTAATAATTATGACATTAAATTATGATTGGTAAGACGTGGAAAAGTGCTAGCTCATATGGTTGAGAGCACTTTGATTGTGCGAGAGGACTTGGGTTCGAGTCCTATGTATGCTAACTTTTGATGTTATGGTTTTGTTATTTAAATTTATGAAAACATGTTCTTGTATGTTATGATACTTGAATTGTGATGGTTAGCATGAAACATGATTGGTTGAAATGGTTATGCACTTGAGTGGTAACAATGGGGTCATGGGTTCAAACCTTGGAAAGGCTAAATGGAAATTATGCTTATTTTTATTTTGCTAATGGTGACTTTAGAGGGAAATGGGAAAGGTTAACAAAGGCAATGGGAAGCAGTACGGCCAAGGGGGGGCTGCATTCTCATTCATGATGAGAGATGGAGGGTTATTAAAAGGTAAATGAAATTAAATTCGTTTTAATATTTTTAAGTAACCTAAAGTACTAGTTTAAAAGGAAAAAGTTAGAGTTTAGG